>TARA_B110000091_G_scaffold49310_1_pt1 | contig 20826 bp, 20 predicted proteins | sample TARA_B110000091 | Tara Oceans TARA_B110000091 (sample SAMEA4397278) | marine metagenome | biome: Polar Biome; feature: [DCM] deep chlorophyll maximum layer (ENVO:01000326); material: water (ENVO:00002006), including particulate matter (ENVO:01000060) such as... | depth 35 m
TTTTAGGTTTGGAAAATCATGATGAGACGTATTGGAATCTAAAAGGGCATTTGATGAAAAGCCTATTTTAGAGTCTTAATTAAGTCAATAAATTGAGTGTTGGTTTCTGTAAGTAACTGTCTGTTAAAATAATGGCTTTAATTAGGTTAAATAAGAAATCTGTTATCTCTATTTTAGAATATTTACATTTTTTCCATAAATAATTTTGTTTGGCAACTAATTTGTTGTTATGTTTGTTATTGATTAATTTTATTTGCTATGAAAATTTTTAGTTCTTTATGCGTTTTTTTAATTACCTGCTTTAGTTCTTATTCTCAAGTTGGTATCAATACCTCTACTCCTAACCCAAATTCGGCATTGGACGTAAACGGAAAAGTTATTATTCAGGATCTTGGCCGAGCAAGCACTGGTTCAACTGGTGTTAAAATTATGCTTACAGAGGGTGATGGAACATTGATTCAAGCCACGATTCCATCCGATATGATTTTTGTAGATTCTAGTAATAATGATGCGATAACCATTAGACCACGTTTAGAAAAAATATATGTTAAGAATGAATCATTTGGCACTATAGATGACTATGATGCTTTTGCCAACGCTCCAGAGGCTACTGTTTTAATAATCAATAGTAGCGGTGGAGGTAATGAATTGAAAATTAGAGGTATAATTGGAGGTTATGAAGGTCGTATTCTTCGTATTATCAATAATTCAGGTAATAAAAAGATTAAATTTGAAGAGGATCATAATTCTGGTACTGCGGGAAATAAAATTTATGTATATACCAAAGAAAATAAAATGGAAGAGAAAGGGACTGCTACATTAATCTATTCTACTACGGTTGATAGTGATGGGTATTGGTGTGTTGTTCAGTTAGAGAAAGGTAAATAACTTGTAAGCAAACATGGCTATTAAAAAAATATTATTTTTTATCGTGATTATCATACCTATCATAGCAATATCACAGGTAGGTATAGGGACTACTACCCCAAATCCAGGCAGGGCATTGGATATAAATGGTAGTCTTGTAGTTCGTGATTTTAGCAGGTCTGACTCTAGTATTAATAATATTAAGTTATTGCTGGCAGAGGCTGACGGTACATTAATTGAAGCTTCTTTTCCTAAAGAAATGTTATCTCAAGATACGAGTAATAATAATGTCATAACCCTTAGGCATCGAACGGAATTAACAAATCTGCACAGTGTGAATTTTTCAAGCACAACAAGTTACAATCCTTTTTATTCTAATCCAACTTCTTCGATGGTAAGAAGAGCTAATTCCAATAACGGTGATACGCTTATAATAAAAGGAATAACTGGAGGATATGATGGTCGTACTCTTCGTATTGTTAATGATTCTGGTTTGGATATTGAATTTATCAATCAAAGTAATGAAGCAGTTGCATCAAGAAGAATTAAAATATACACCAAGGAAGATAAGATGATAGATTATGGGTCTAGTCTATTAATCTATTCTACCGAAATTGAGGCTGATGGGCGTTGGATGCTTGTCGAATTAGATGAGTATAATTGATAGACCAAAAATCTAATTTTTAGTTATTTCTTAAAATATAAAAAATATCCAGACAGGATATTTTTTTGTTTTTAGAGAACTTCTATAGTATTCAAAAAACTGACTTTAAACTACAGGCATTATTAATAAACAAAATATTACATTTCAATTGATTATTTTATTAATAATGTATAAATAATCGCAACTCTTCAGGGTCATTAGGAATAAAAAGATTTCGTTCATGTTTAAACCCCATTCTTTCTAATAGATTGGAAGAACTAATATTTTCTATAGTAGTTATTGCTGCAATTGGACTCATTTTTAATTCTTCGAGACCAAAGTCTAAGACTCTTTTAGTAGCTTCATATGCATAGCCTTTCCCTCTAAATTCTTTTAAAAATGCGAAACCAAGATCAACATTATCTAGTCCATCTCTTTTTATTAATCCACAAGTGCCAATAGGAGTGTTATCACTTTTTAAGGAAACTAAATAATATCCATATTCATTTTCTTTATAAACTGGAATGAATTTTTCTTCAATATTTTTTTTAGCATCCCCTAACGTTCTTACATTTTTATCGCCAATGAAACGCACATATGCTTCATCATTATATAATTTTAAAATAAATGGAGCGTCTTTAACTGTAATTTCTGAAATGTATAATCTATCTGTTTCAAATTTCATACTTTAAAAGTAATTAATTGCTTTAATATAACTTATAGTTGTTGGTAAAATTTTATAAGTGTAATTTTGTGAATATAAAAATATAGCATGAGTTTATTAGAGGATTTAGAAGCAAGAAGTGTTAGTCAATGCGAATTATGCACATCAAAAAACAACTTAAAGATATATGATGTGAAGCCAGTTTCTACTGGTGGACTTGATGGGAGTTTGTTGGCTTGTGAAACGTGTATTGGACAGATTGACGATCCAGAAACTACAGAAGCAAACCATTGGCGTTGTTTAAACGATAGTATGTGGAGTGAGTTTCAGGCAATTCAAGTTGTTGCCTGGCGTATGTTATCTCGTTTGAAAAAAGAAGGTTGGCCTCAAGATTTATTAGACATAATGTATCTAGATGATGAAGTTTTAAAGTTTGCTAAAGCAACAGGTGAAGGTCTTGATGAAAGCGAAAAAATAATTCATAGAGATGTAAACGGGACTATTTTACAGGCTGGAGATTCTGTAGTTCTTGTAAAAGATTTGAAAGTAAAAGGGTCTAGTTTAGTTGCAAAGCAAGGTACTGCTGTCCGTAGAATTTCTTTAGATCAAGAAAATGCTGAATTTATAGAAGGTAAAGTTGGACCCACTCAAATAGTTATTATTACTAAGTACGTAAAGAAGTTATAATTACTCTTCGTCGACTCTTGCAATAGAAAGTGTTGCTTTGGCTCCTGTTGCTAAATTCCATGAGTTTTCTGAGATCTTATTAGCATTCTCATCATATATTCCAAAAGCAGCTGTATTGGGCCCTGAAGAACCCTGATTGATGGCTTTAAAAGAAATCACATTTAACCCTTTTTTTAATGGCAACACAAACTGTTGCACACTTGAACCTAAAACAAGGTTTCTTATTACTGGTTCGTCATTTAAATAAATGGTAATCTCATCGCCATCAGGATATTGAAAATCTCTACATAGGATAAATACTTTTTTAGAAGTGCTGCTAAAACCACCTAAATACTTGTCTATTTTTACGTACTCCTTTTTTATTTCTCCTCTTTGCTTTGCTACCTTTTTACTGTGTAGTTGTTCGGGTGTTAAAATCCCATCTACTTGAGAGTTTCTTCTATTTTCTTCATCAACTAGTTTTTTTATTTTGTCGTTAAGCAATTCTTCTTTTTCTGAATCATCAACTTCTTTTGTCGCTCTTGGATCATTAAAATCATGCTTTTCAACTTCTATTTCTGGCGGAATTTCTAAAGTAATTTTAACACCTTTGGTGTTGGTGTCTATTTGTGCAAAAGAAGTAAAACTGCCAATAAGCAGTAAGCAATAAAAAATACCAAATTTTATAAAATGCTGATTCATATAAATTTTAATGATTGGAACAAAAATATAGTTTTAAACCATAACCATTGTTAAGAAAACTATAATTGTAAAATAAGGTACACAAATGATGCCAATAAAACCAATTAATTCTTTAGACTCAATAATTTCTACTGCGTAATAACAAAAACCATTTTATGCAAATATTCTTTGCCTTTTTACAATGAGTTCTGCAGTTTTCACTCTAGATAATGTGAACGGAAAATACTCCATCACTTCTTTGTCTGCGCAAATTTCTGCCATCGCATCTAAGTCAGTAGTTGACCATTCTCTAAAGCCTAATCGACATGAAGTAAAAATATATGAACTCAATTTTTAAAATATTATTTAGAACTTAATTCTGTAAAATATTTATAAAATAATGGAATAGTTTCAATTCCTTTCAAGTAATTAAAAATACCAAAATGTTCGTTTGGAGAGTGAATTGCGTCACTATTTAGCCCAAATCCCATCAAGATAGTTTTGCTTTTTAATTCTTGCTCAAATAAAGATACAATTGGAATACTTCCACCACTTCTTTGTGGTATTGCTTGAACACCAAACGTATCTGTATATGCTTTGTTTGCTGCTTTGTAACCAATATTATCAATTGGCGTTACATACCCTTGACCACCATGATGAGGTGTCACTTTTACAGTCACAGATTTTGGAGCAATACTTTCAAAATGATTTTTGAATAACTCAGTTATTTCATTCCATTCTTGATTTGGAACCAATCGCATAGAAATCTTTGCAAATGCCTGTGAAGCAATTACAGTTTTAGCCCCTTCGCCAGTATATCCTCCCCAAATTCCATTTACATCAAGTGTAGGTCTAATTGAGTTGCGTTCATTGGTTGTATATCCTTTTTCACCATATACTTCTTCAATATCCAATGCTTTTTTATAATTTTCAAGAGAGAAAGGTGCTTTTGCCATTTCTGCTCTTTCTTCTTTAGATAATTCTTCAACTTTATCATAAAAACCTGGAATCGTAATATGATTATCATCATCATGCAACGAAGCAATCATTTTTGTTAAAATATTGATTGGATTTGCAACTGCTCCACCATATAAACCAGAATGTAAGTCACGATTAGGACCTGTAACTTCAACTTCAACATAACTCAATCCACGTAACCCTGTGGTTATTGATGGGATGTCATTGGCAATCATTCCAGTATCTGAAATAAGAATGACATCATTGGCTAATTTTTTTTGATTCTGTTTTACATACCAACTCAAACTTTCCGAACCAACTTCCTCTTCACCCTCTATCATAAACTTCACATTACAAGGGAGTTGATTCGTAGAAGTCATGAATTCCATGGCTTTTACATGCATGTACATTTGTCCTTTATCATCACAAGCACCACGTGCAAAAATTGCTCCTTCAGGATGAATCTCAGTTTTCTTAATCACGGGTTCAAATGGAGGGGAAGTCCATAATTCTATTGGATCAGCTGGTTGCACATCGTAATGTCCATAGACTAAAATTGTTGGTAATTTAGAATCTATTATTTTTTCTCCATATACAATTGGATATCCAGGAGTTTTACAAATTTCAACATTATCACAACCTGCTTTTTCAAGTGACAGTTTAATGACATCTGCAGTTCTTAAAACATCATTTTTATAGGCTTTATCTGCACTAACTGAAGGAATTTTTAAGAGTTCTATAAGTTCGTTTATAAATCGATCTTTGTGTTCGCTTATGTATGATTTTATGTTTTTCATTTTGATAAATTTTGGAGTTTCAAAAATAATAAAAATATAATGGAACTTCTTTGTGATTTACAAGTATTGTGTATATTTGCACACCTTTTGCAGGCGTGGTGGAATTGGTAGACACGCTAGACTTAGGATCTAGTGCCGCAAGGTGTGAGAGTTCGAGTCTCTCCGCCTGTACAAAAGAAAAGGCTTCTCATCTGAGAAGCCTTTTTATATTTAAAATTAAGCCTCTTTTAATTAGATACAAGGTTTTATTTTTTTAATTACACCTATAATATCTTATACTATTTAAAGAAATAGCATTTTACTTTTTTTCTGAACAAGTTTATGGCTAAAAGAGAAAGGTCAATGTAAATTACTTTTAATTAATTATTTTTTAGTTGAATTGTTTCAAAATTTTCAGATTTTTCAAGGTTCTCAAAAATAGTAATCATTTCTTGAGGAGGGACTGTTAATTTGCGTTTAGCTAAATCAATCCAAGCACCATAAATTTTAATTTCAGCAGAAAGAACACCATTTTCTTTGATTATTTGATGTTTAAATTTAAAACGCTCAAACTTACTTGAGGCTCCAATTAATTCTAAGTTTGCAGTGATGTTTTCGCCCAAATGTATTTCTCTAAAAAAACGTGTATTTTCTTCAAACAAAATAGGTCCGATATTGTGTTTTGCAAATTCAGTTAATGAAAAACCCTCTGCAAGAAAAAATCGAGACCTGACTTCAGCAGCATAATCATTGTATGCAGTGTGACGCATGTGTGCGTTGGCATCAAAATTTGCCCAAATAGTAGGGAATTTTATTTCGAAAGACATATAATTTTATTTTAAGCGAAAATATTAATATATTTTCGCTTAAAAAAAGAATGATTTAGTTTTTTACAAGTTGATAGTCTTGTTTCTTTAATTTTAAATCTCCAAGCACATTTAAGCCCTCTTCAATGTAAGCGTCTTTAGCTAGATTTTTATGCCAAGCAATTCTTTTCTTTCCAAGAAGACTGTCTTTTTCAATAATTGATAATTCATATTTTGGAGAACTGAAAGTTAAATTCGTATTATATTTATATAAGTCTTTAAACTGTTTGCTCTTTTTACTATGGCTTTTTAGGTCATTTTCATAGGACTTGTAATTTAAATAAATAGTAGTGTCATCCTGAACTTCTTTAAGCCATTTTGCATTAGAATCGATTAATAAAAATTGTGGATTTTTATTAATTCTCTCAATACTACTAGTTATAGCATCATCATAATTTGTGTATTCGTTCCATTGGTTGTAATTCGCTTTTTGGATTTTATCCCAAGCAAGTGGGTTGTCAAAATCTTTTTCACCAATATTCATATATGTATATCTTGAAGGTAAAATTACGTCAGGTTTGACACCTTCTAATTGTGTTGAGCCTCCATTAATTCTATAAAATTTTTGAATAGTTAAAGCCATTCCTCCCAAATCGTCATCAGACTTGTAATATTGATTTAAATTTAAAACATTTTGGACAGTGCCTTTACCATATGTTTGCTTACTTCCAATAATCACAGCTCTCTTATAGTCTTGCATTGCAGCAGCAAAAATTTCAGAAGCTGAAGCGGATAATTCGTTTGTAAGAACTACCAAAGGGCCCTCCCAAAGAACAGATTTGTCTCGATCTTTTTGTACTATTGGTTTTTCATTTTTGTATTTCACTTGTACAATTGGGCCGTCTTTAATAAATAATCCTGCCATTTCTATAACTGAAGGTAATGAACCTCCACCATTATTTCTTAAGTCAATTAAAACACCTTCAATATTTTCTTTTTTAAGTCTTTCAATCTCTATAGCCATATCTTTTGCGCAATTACGTGCTTCGCTATCGTTAAAGTCGATATAAAATTTTGGAAGGTTTATAACACCAAACTTCTTTCCATCTTTTTCAATAACGCTAGACTTCACAAATGTCTCTTGTAATTCAACGATATCTCTAATGATTGAAATCACCTCAATGCTTCCATCAATTTTCTTAAGAGTTAGACGTACTTCAGTTCCTTTTTTCCCTTTTATAAACTCAATGGCCTTTGAAAGCCTCATTCCAACAACATCTAAAGGTTCTCCTTCACCTTGAGCAACTTTTAAGATAAGATCTCCAACTTCTAACTCCCCTGCTCTCCAAGCTGGACCACCAGAAATAAGTTCAGAAATTTTGATATAGTCATTTTTCATAAATAGTCTTGCGCCAATTCCTTCTAGTTTTCCAGAAAGACTTTCATCAAACTCTTTTTTTGTTCTTGGAGCAAAATATGCAGTATGAGGATCAAACGCTTCAGTTATACTATTTAAATATGTTGCAAACCAATCTGTATGGCTAAAATCTTTGATATTGTCATAAAAATCATCATAGTTTTTTGAAGTGCTATTACGAGCTTCAACTTCAAATTGATTGAATTGGGCTTGAGTATAAGTCGATTTTTTCTTTGATTTTATAAGTGTCTTGTATTTGCGTATTCCATTTCGAGTCGTTGATCCTAAAAGACCATCAACGCCATCTTTTTCAAAACCAGATGAACCAATATTGATATTGTTTTGGACTAGTAGTTTTTGAATTTGTTTAATCTGATCTATTGATTGATAGTTTTTTTCAAAAACAAAAGTATCTTTAAGTAGTTGATTTCTAAACTCTCTTTCTAAATCTGAAATCTTTGAGGTGTCACTATAATCAATAAACTCAGTAGTTAGTTTGTCATGAAGTCTTGATAAAGTGCTATATTTTAATTGTTTCGCCCAAGCTTTATACAATGCTTCTTTACTTTTTGCGAACTGCATTTTATCATAATCTACATCTAACGTTTCTTCTGTTGTGAAATCATATGGGGTTTTTAGTATTTCTTTATAAAACCCTTTTGCATCTTCCATTCTTTCTGTAAAACGGTTGAAAACTAAGTTGAAAAAAGAAATATCTTCGTTTAAAATTTGATCATCAATTTCAGTTTTAAATTTAGAAAACTCATCAATATCTGATTGTAAAAAATATCTTTTTGCTGGATCTAGGTTGTCAATAAAATCATCGAAAATAATAACAGAAAAGTCATCATCTATTGCTTGCGGTTCATAATGACCTTTAGTTAGCATATATTTTAATATGCTAACAAGAATTTTATCTTTTTCATTGTCATTATTTGTTTTAAAACTAATTGTTAAAACGGCCAATAAAAGTATTGGAATTAAAAATTTGAAACTTCTTTTCATAAATCCTCGGTTCACTTATATATAGTTTTTCTAAATTACTAAAATACTATGATTTTTTTAACTATTCAATTAATTATTATTTAATTTTAAACTGTCCAATAACCTTGCCATTTGTGCCTTATACTGTTTGATTTCTATACCAAAAATCAAATTGGTTATGTTTTTCGTTATAGCAAGGGCAACATTTGTTGTCCTTACTTTGTACATTTATTTACTTCAAACTTACAATTATACGTAATGAAAATAATTTCCGCAATACTTTATGAAAGTTCAATCATCAATATTAACGATTAATAAATATTTTACGTCTTTACAAAATGTTAAAATTATTTTAAATAATAAACCAATAAAATTATAGTAAATTTGTTGTTCATATAGATAGATTTTATGGTGAAAAAACCTTTAATATTAGTAACGAACGATGATGGAATTACGGCTCCAGGAATTCGAAAGTTAATTGAAGTAATGAATACAATTGGTGAGGTTGTAGTTGTTGCTCCAGATAGCCCTCAGAGCGGAATGGGACATGCAATTACGATTGATTCAATGCTTACTTGTGATAAAATTAAGGTTGATGAAGGTTTGCAAACAGAATATAAATGTTCTGGAACTCCAGCTGATTGTGTGAAAATTGCTATACGAGAAGTGTTAGACAGAAAACCTGATATTTGTGTTTCTGGTATAAATCATGGATCAAACTCTTCAATAAATGTTATTTACTCAGGAACCATGAGTGCTGCTATTGAGGCTGGAATTGAAGGGATTCCTGCAATTGGGTTTTCACTATTAGATTATTCATGGAATGCTGATTTTGATATTCTGAAAGAAGAAATAAAAAAAATAACGTTGAATGTTTTGGAAAATGGATTGCCTGAGGGAGTTGTTTTAAATGTTAACTTTCCAAAATCTGAAGGGGAATTTGCAGGAGTGAAAATTTGTAGACAAGCAAAAGGAAATTGGATTGAAGATTTTGATAAAAGAATAAATCCAACAGGAAAAGAATATTATTGGCTATCAGGAAAATATGAACTAATGGACAAAGGTGAAGATACAGATGAATGGGCTTTGGCACATAATTATGTGTCTATCGTGCCAACACAATTTGATTTAACAGCACATCATTTTATTCAGAAATTAAATAATTGGGAATTATAATGAAGAAAGAAATCTTAATTGGCTTTTTAGTGGCTGTATTTGCAACAATTTGTGGGTTTTATCTGTATGTTGAGCTTTTCTCAAAATTTAGATTCTATGAAACATTAGAAATAATAAAAGAACAAAATTTATTTGGTAAAGTTCTTGGTTTAGCTGCGATACCAAATCTATTTGTTTTCTTTGTTTTTTTAAAGAAAAAACAAGATTATAGAGCAAGAGGGGTTTTAATGGCAACGATTTTGACTGCAATGATTATGCTAATAATGAAATTTTTATAAATGAAATATTATATTATTTCTGGTGAAGCATCGGGTGATTTGCACGGTTCAAATTTGATGAAAGCATTGCAAAAATTTGATATGAATGCTGAATTTAGATTTTGGGGAGGTGATTTGATGGAAAGCGTTGGAGGCTCATTGGTGAGGCATTATAAAGATTTGGCTTTTATGGGTTTTCTAGAAGTAGTAATGAATCTTAGAACAATTTCAAGAAATATTGATTTTTGTAAAAATGATATCGAAAAGTATAATCCAGATAAAATTATTTTCATTGATTATTCTGGTTTTAATTTACGAATTGCTAAATGGGCAAAAGAGCATTCGTTTAATACCAATTATTATATTTCGCCACAAGTTTGGGCCTCAAGAGTATCTAGAATAGAAAGGATAAAAGAGTATGTAGATAACATGTATGTTATTTTACCTTTTGAAGAAGAGTTTTATAAAAAACACGGTTGTGATGTAGAATTTGTTGGACATCCTTTAATTGATGCAATTGCTGATAGACCCCAAGTTGATGAAAAAGAATTTAGAAAAAAACACCACTTATCAAGCAAGCCAATTATCGCTTTATTACCTGGAAGTAGAAAGCAAGAGATAATCAAAATGTTATCTATAATGCTTAAAATGACACATAAATTTTCTGAATATCAGTTTGTGATTGCAGGTGCGCCAAGTCAAGATTATTCTTTTTATAAGCAGTTTATAAATACTGATAATGTAAATTTTATAAGCAATAGAACATATGATTTGTTGTCAATTTCTTATGCTGCATTAGTTACTTCTGGTACTGCAACTTTAGAAACAGCCTTGTTTAAAGTTCCTCAAGTTGTCTGCTATAAAGGGAGTTGGGTTTCGTATCAAATTGCAAAAAGGATTATTACTTTAAAACACATTTCATTGGTTAATTTGATTATGGATAAAGAAGTAGTCACTGAACTGATTCAAAACGATTTTAATGAAAAGCGTTTAACTCTTGAGTTGGAAAAAATTCTAGATAAAAATAACAGAGAGAAATTATTCGGTAGTTATTATGAATTAGAGCAAAAACTTGGAGGAAAAGGAGCAAGTGAGAAAGCAGCACAATTGATATATAATTCATAGTTTTTTAGTACCTTAACTGGCGCTATGAAAAATATTTTACAATTTGTTCCTATACAATTTACATTTTTTCTTGTTCTAGGAATTCTTTTTGAATCTTATATTGGTTTTAAAACCAAAACTTTAGTTGCTTCATTTGTAGTTATTTTCTTTTTCCTCATAATTTCTTATTGGCATTCAAACAAATCTTTATTGCCGAAAGGCCATTTTAATATCCTTACCTACTTATTAGTATTCTTGATTGGAACCTCTTCAATATATGTAAAGAATGAACTCAATAGTAAAACGCATTACTCACACTTGATGAATGATGAGAACAACTATTTTTTAGTTGTTGAGAAAGTCTTAAAGCCTGATTTATATAGTCAAAAATATATTACTTCAGTTGAGAGTATTAACGGAACTAAAGTTTCTGGAAAAATACTGATGAACGTAAGAAAAGATAGCGTTTTAAAGTTAGAAGTTGATAATAGAATATACGTTTCTTCAAAATTAATCGAACCAAGTTTACCAAAAAACCCTTTTCAATTTGATTATCAGAAGTATTTAAAAAAACAAAATATTAATCATCAAGTATATACTTCCTTTGGAGGTTTGTTAAAATTAGAAAACCGTAATTTTTCTTTTCAAGGCTTGGCCTATAATTTTAGAGGGTCAATAAATAAAGCGTTGATTGGAAATGGATTTAAAGGAAATGAATTAGGAGTTGTTAACGCGCTCCTTTTAGGTCAGAGACAAGATATTTCTCCAGAACTATTAGAGAGTTATGCAGGGGCAGGAGCAATTCATATTTTGGCAGTATCAGGATTGCATGTCGGAATTATTTTATTGATTCTAAGTTTTCTATTTAAACCAATAGAACGATTCAAGAATGGAAAATTGATAAAACTAATTATAATAGTACTCTTACTTTGGATGTTTGCTTTTATTGCTGGAATGTCAGCTTCTGTTGTGAGAGCAGTTGCAATGTTTACTGCTGTTGCTATAGGAATGACTTTTAAAAGACCTACAAACGTATACAACACATTGATTATCTCAATGTTTTTTTTACTCTTGTTCAATCCTTATTTCTTATTTGATGTTGGTTTTCAGTTGAGTTATTTAGCTGTATTTGCTATTGTTTGGTTGCAACCTTTATTTTATAGTTTATTAAATATAAAAATTAAATTTTTTGATTTCTTTTGGCAATTGTTAACGGTCTCTTTTGCTGCTCAAATTGGAATCTTACCTTTAAGTACTTATTATTTTCATCAGTTTCCAAGTCTGTTTTTTATATCTAATTTATTAATCGTTCCAGCATTAGGAATAATTCTTGGGGGAGGAATTTTCGTCATACTTTTAGCATTGTTAAATATACTTCCCACTTTTTTAGCTAAGGGTTATAGTGAATTAATACACTTAATGAATTCGATCATAGAGTGGGTGTCCCAACAAGAAGATTTTTTGATTAGAAACATCTCCTTTTCTTTTTTTATGGTCTTTGCTTCTTATGTTTTTATTGTTTTCGGAATTAAACTATTAACTAAAAGAAAGCCAATGCGATTGATTTATTTTTTAGTTTCAGTATTATTACTTCAAGCAGTTTTTATATATGAGAAAAAAGGACTTCAATCAACTAATGAGTTTATTGTTTTTCAAAAAAGCAGATTCTCAATGCTTGCATTACGAGAAGGGAATCAATTAAATGTTTTTCACAACTTAGATAGCGTCATGTTCAAAAAGGATAGATTGATTGAGCAATATAAAGTTGGTTTAGGTAATTTAGAATTAAAACAAAATAAAATTCAAAACTTTTATAAATATAACAATCAAAAGATATTGATTATTGATAGTTTGGGAATATATCAATCTAATAATTTGAAGCCAGATATTATTGTTTTGCAACAATCACCTAAAATTAATTTAGTGAGGATTATAGATTCTCTAGTTCCAAAAATCATCATTGCAGATGGTTCTAATTATAAATCCTATATAAAATTTTGGAAGGAAACTTGTAATCAAAAAAATACTCCTTTTCACAGTACATCGCAAAAAGGAGCATATATTTTAAAAGATTAATTTTTATTTCTCGTCTGCTAACTCAAAGCCTTCTGCTTCATCAGTGTGCATTTCAACTTCATTGTCTTCTGCACCATGTGTTAAGCGTTTTAGAGGTTTAAGTAAAGCAATGACTATTAGTCCAAATACTACAGTAAATACTACTATTCCTGTGAAAATTGTATACTCACCATATTCAGCCGATTTTTCACCTAAAATACCTGCAACTTTTCCTCCAAGTCCAGTAGCAGCAAAATAAAGTCCCATCATTAATGACGCGTATTTTACAGGTGCTAATTTTGTAACAAATGATAATGAAACAGGAGATGAAGATAATTCACCAATTGTATGAAATAAATAGGCTAGAATTAACCATTGCATTCCAGAGCTGCCATTTGCTTCAAATTCTCTGACTGCAATAATCATAAATACAAAACCTAGTCCCATAATGATTGTTCCTGTTGCCATTTTAAATAATGAAGAAGCTTCTTTATTTTTAAGTTTTCTTTTTGCCCAAATATTTGCAACCCAAACTGCTAATAGAATAATGAAACCAGCATTTAATCCTTGAAACATTGGAGTTGGAATTAAATATCCAAGCAACATTCTATCTGTTTTTTGTTCAGTATAAACACTCATTAACCCTCCAGCTTGTTCAAAGGCTCCCCAAAAAACAATGACTAGTAGAAATGATAATAATAGCACTAAGAATCTATCTTTCATTACTTTAGTGTCTAAGTCTTTATAGATCATCATTAAAAGTCCAATAACTAAAGATAAGAATACAAATAGCGCTCCATAGCCCCAATGATCAACACCTTCTTTAGTATATCCAACATATAATGATAAGATGATTAAAACAGTTACTATTCCTAAGTGTATTGGCGATTTGAAAATATTCCCAAATAATTCACCAATTGAAACATCATTCTTTTTATCTTCTGATGACATTTTATTACCTACATGGGCAATGTATTTTTGACCCCAAATATATACCAGCAAACCTATGACCATTGCAATTCCTGCAAGACCAAATCCTGCATGCCATCCCCATTTCGCAACTACTAAACCTATAAAAGTGGTAGCTAGTAAAGAGCCTAAGTTTATTCCAATATAAAAGATGCTAAATCCTTTATCTCTTCTTATATCACCTTTTTTATAAAGCCCTCCAACCATAGTAGAGATATTAGGTTTTAAACACCCAACTCCAGCAATGATAAATAATAAACCAGTAAAAAACGCCCAATCTGCTTCAACTGCTAGAACACCATGACCGATTGATAGTAGCACTGCTCCTAACATTACAGTCTTTTTTTGACCTAAAACTTTATCGGCTAGAATCCCTCCAGGAATTGATATAAGATATACAAGCATAACATACCATCCATATAATTGATACGCTTCAAGCTCAGTCCATCCTAAGCCAGGACCATTTGTGTTTGAGGCTTGAGCAATCATATAAATAACTAATATTGATCGCATTCCGTAATAAGAAAAGCGTTCCCACATTTCAGTAAAAAATAATACATAGAGTCCTATTGGATGTCCCCAAAGTTCTTTTTGATGTGGTTTTAATGCTGTACTTGACATAGTTGTTGTAAGTTTTTAAATTAAAGATTAAGTTATTTTCTTTTAAGCCGTTTTTTTATTTATTGTCGATAAAAATAACTTATTTTTTCCATACTAGTATAAAAGAGGAATAAATTTTAGGAAATAGAATGTTCAAAATTTGAATAACCAATTTTAATCTGCCACAATTTTTAAAATGATTTAAAGTATCTTTGCTCTATTAAATAGCATTGATTTATGTCTAAAACGATTACTGGATTTTCAAAATTAAATAAAGAAGCTAAAATAAATTGGCTGATTCAAAACTTTTTTGTGAATGCTGAAACTGCAAAAGAAACTTTAAAAATCTATTGGAATTCTGATGAAGAATTGCAAAATCTTCACGACGAATTTATAGAAAATACCATATCAAATTATTACTTGCCTTACGGTATAGCACCAAACTTTGTGATAAACGGTAAGGATTATGTAATCCCTATGGCAGTTGAGGAAAGTTCAGTAGTAGCAGCAGCTTCTTTAGTTGCCAAATTCTGGAGTGCAAGAGGAGGATTTAGAGCTAATGTGATTTCTACTAAAAAAATTGGTCAAGTGCATTTTATGTATAAGGGTGATTTTGATAAACTGAAAGACTATTTTGAAAATATTAAATCAACTTTATTTAAATCTACCGAAGCAATCACCAAAAATATGCGAAAGCGTGGAGGTGGAATTTTAGAGATAGAGTTGAGAGATAAAAGTTCTGAGTTAGAAAATTACTATCAATTACATGCAACTTTTGAAACGAAGGATTCAATGGGAGCCAACTTTATCAATTCGTGTTTAGAAACTATCGCTTCTGAATTTGAGAATGATGAAATTCAAATAGTAATGAGTATTCTGTCAAATTACGTTCCAGAATGTTTGGTGAGAGCAGAAGTGAGTTGTAAAGTTTCAAATTTAGGAGAAAGTGACTCTAAATTATTTGCTTCAAAATTTGAACAAGCAGTTAAAATTGCAAATGTAGAACCTCATAGAGCGGTAACTCATAATAAAGGAATTATGAATGGGATTGATGCCGTTGTGATTGCCACAGGAAATGATTTTAGAGCGGTTGAGGCAGGAGCGCATGCATACGCTTCAAGAAATGGTAAATACAAGAGTTTAACCAACTGTGAAGTGAAAGATGGAATTTTTAAGTTTTGGATAGAAATTCCTTTAGCTCTTGGGACAGTTGGTGGATTAACTTCACTGCATCCTTTGTCAAAATTATCTTTACAAATGCTGCAAAATCCTACTGCAGGAGAATTAATGCAAATTGTTGCTGTGGCAGGTTTGGCTCAAAACTTTGCGGCTTTACGTGCTTTAACAACAACAGGAATACAAAAGGGGCATATGAAAATGCACTTATCCAATATTGTTAAACAATTGGGTGCAACAGATGAAGAAAGAAATTACTTATTAAATTATTTTTCTGATAAGCAAGTTTCTCATAGTGCAGTAGTAGATGCTTATAATAAATTATCTAAATAAATGAAGTTTTATAGTAACGGCAAACTTTTATTGACTGGAGAATATCTAGTTTTAGATGGTGCTAATTCTTTGGCTATTCCTACTAAATTTGGACAAGATTTGATTGTAAATCAAATACAAGAATCAAGTTTGATATGGGAAAGTTTTGATGAGTTGGGGAATTGTTGGTTTGAAGCAGAGTTTCGATTGCCTGACCTAAGAATTGTTACTGAAACGTTTGATGCTGATACCGATAATTCGAAAGAAACTTTGGCGATAACGCTCCAAAATATATTGTTGGAAGCCAAAACAATGAATCCTGAATTTTTGAATGATATTTATGGGTATCATATAAAAACAAACTTGACCTTTCCTAGAAATTGGGGGCTTGGAACTTCTTCAACATTGATACATAATATAGCCTCTTGGGCAAATGTAGATGCTTTTCAATTATTAAACAACTCTTTTGGAGGAAGTGGTTATGATATTGCTTGTGCTCAAAATGACACTCCTATTTTGTATCAATTAAAAAATAAAAATCCAGTGATTGAAAAGGTTAATTTTAATCCAAGTTTTTCTGATCAATTATATTTTGTGCATTTAAATGTGAAGCAGAATAGCAAGACTGGAATTAAAAAATATAAAGAAAGTACAGCTGAAAAACCTGCATTGATTGATAGAATTTCAGAAATAACAAATGAAATAGTAGCGTGTAACTCAATAGCTGATTTTGAAAAATTATTAAAAGAACATGAACAATTAATTTCTGAGATAATTGGAAATAAGCCAATTCAAGAAATAGTGTTTAGTGATTATTTTGGGCAAACAAAAAGTTTAGGTGCTTGGGGAGGAGATTTTATATTAGCAACAGGGAATGAGAATACACCTCAGTATTTTAAAGAAAAGGGATTTGAAACAGTGATTCCTTATAATAAAATGATTTTATGAGTAAAATAGTGATAATTGGAGGAGGTGCAGCAGGTTTTTTTGCAGCAATTACAGCAGCAGAAAGTAATCCTGAAAACGAAGTGATTATACTTGAAAAAAGCAAGAAAGTATTACATAAAGTCAAGATTTCTGGAGGAGGAAGATGTAATGTTACACATGCTAGTTTTATACCAAATGAATTGGTGGAGTTTTATCCAAGAGGTAAAAAAGAATTGTTAGGTCCTTTTCATCAGTTTATGACAGGTGATACAATGGAATGGTTTGAAATCAGAGGAGTGCCTCTTAAAATTGAAGAGGATAATCGTATTTTTCCTGAATCTAATTCTTCACAAACAATTATAGATTGTTTAACCCAAAGTGCCGAAAATGCTGGAGTTAAAGTGTGGCTAGAGCAGAATGTGCAATCTGTTGTCAAATCAAATGAGAAATTTGAAATCAAAACAAATACGCAAACTATAACAGCAGATAAACTACTTATTGCAGCAGGTTCAAATCCTAAGATTTGGGCATTGGCAGAAACATTGGAACATTCTATTATTCCACCCGTTCCATCATTGTTTACTTTTAATATTAATGATAAGCGTATTAAAGAGATTCCTGGAATTTCAGTTCCAAATGCTACAGTAAAAATTGTGAATACGAAATTAGAATCTAGCGGTCCATTATTAATCACACATTGGGGGCTGAGCGGTCCTGCAGTTTTGAAATTGTCGGCGTTTGGTGCAAGAATTCTTGCAGATAAAAATTACCAGTATAATGTTGAAGTAAATTGGCTGTCGTCATCTACCGAAGTTGTATTAAAAATCTTAAAATCTATAAAGGAAAATGACCCTAAAAAACAGGTGATTATTAGATCTCAATTTACCGAAATTCCAAAAAGATTATGGGAACGATTGGTGTTGACAAGCTCTATTCAGTTTGATTCAAAATGGGCAGATTTAAGCAACAAGGAATTACAGCAATTGGCAGAGCAATTGACCAAATGTATATTTAATGCTAATGGTAAAAGTACTTTTAAAGATGAATTTGTTACTTCAGGAGGTGTGAGCTTGAAAGAAATTAACTTCAAACGCTTTGAAAGTAAAACTCATAAAAACTTATTTTTTGCAGGTGAAGTTTTAGATATTGATGCTGTAACTGGTGGATTTAATTTTCAAAATGCATGGACTGGAGGTTTTATAGCAGGTAATGCAATGAGTGAAGATTAGCCCAACTCACCACGATGAGGTTTTAGTGCGTCTCTAAAGGTTTTCATGTCTATCTCGTCAACAGTTATAAATGCAATGCTGTGCATGTCAGAAATTTCAATTGAATCGATTTTATGAAAATCCAATTTTTCTATCGTTGCATATTCTTTTAGATGAATACAATGGTGCTTAGCAGTTTGTAGAGAAACACTTCCCTTGAAATCCCAAATCAATTTAATTTTTCTATTCAAAATCTTGTTTTTATGTTGACAAAAGTAATGTTATATTTGCCTAAAATAATAATACATTGACCGAAAAAGATTTCATTTCAACGTGTACTGATTTTTCTACACTTAACTCCGGAAATTATACTTGGAAAACTCCTAGTAATATTGCGCTTGTTAAATATTGGGGAAAAAAGAAACATCAGATTCCAGAAAACACGTCTATCAGTTTTACACTCGATGCATGTTTTACATTAACAACATTGGAGTTTGCTAAAAAGAAAAATGAAAAAGGAGATTTTGAAATTTATTTTGAAGGCAAAAGAAAGGATGATTTTAAACCAAAAATCGCTATTTTTTTCGAGAGAATTAAAGAATATTGTCCTTTTTTAACTGAATATGATTTTATAATCCGTTCTAGAAATTCTTTTCCGCATAGTAGTGGTATTGCTTCATCAGCAAGTGGAATGAGCGCGTTGGCATTGTGTGTGATGAGTATTGAACGATCACTTTTTCCTGAAATGAATGATGATTACTTTTATAAAAAGGCATCCTTTCTTGCACGATTAGGTTCAGGGTCTGCCTGTAGAAGTATTAAAGGAAATATTGTTGTTTGGGGAAGTCATGAAGAAATTGAAGATAGTTCAGATTTTTATGGAGTTGAATTTTCTGATGAAGTTCATTCAAATTTCAAGAACTTTCATGACACAATTTTGTTAGTCGATGAAGGAGAAAAACAAGTGAGTAGTACCTTAGGACATGAATTGATGTTTAATCACCCATATGCACAAGAACGTTTTAATCAAGCAGAGGAAAACATTAGTAAAATAAAAGAAATTTTAAAATCTGGAGATTTAAAAGCATTTGTAAACATAGTTGAAAGTGAAGCATTGACGTTGCATTCGATGATGATGACTTCAAATCCATATTTTATATTGATGAAACCCAATACGTTGAAAATTATTAATAAGATTTGGAAGTTTAGAAAAGATACGAATTTGAATTTGTGCTTTACTTTAGACGCTGGAGCAAATGTTCATTTGCTATATCCAGAAAATGAAAAAGAAGCAGTTAACTCTTTTGTGGTTAATGAATTAATACAATATTGTCAAAATAATCATTATATTTGTGACAGAATTGGTTTTGGAGCAAAACAAGTTTAGGATATGAAAGGACCTCTATTTTACGCAAAAATATTACTCTTTGGTGAGTATGGAATTATCAAAGATTCTAAAGGATTAGCAATACCTTATAACTCATATAAAGGTGCTTTAAAAGTGACTGAAGAGTTTACTGAAGATGCGAAAAACTCTAATAAAAATTTACATAAATTTTATAGTTATTTATCAAATTTAAAAACTGATTTAGTCAATTTCAGACTAGATGAATTTAAACATGATATTGATAGAGGTATGTACTTTGATTCTAGTATTCCTCAAGGGTATGGAGTAGGAAGTTCAGGTGCTTTAGTAGCGTCTATTTATGATAAATATGCTGATGATAAAATTACCGTATTAGAAAATTTAACGCGTGATAAATTGTTGAAGTTAAAACAAGTTTTTTCTTTAATGGAGTCTTTCTTTCATGGTAAAAGTTCTGGATTAGACCCTTTAAATTCGTACTTAAGTTTACCGATTTTAATCAATTCTAAAGATCATATTGAACCAACAGGAATTCCGTCTCAAAAAGAAGGGAAAGGAGCTGTATTTTTATTAGACTCTGAGATTATTGGTGAAACAGCGCCAATGGTAAATATCTTTATGGATAAGATGAAAAATGAAGGTTTTCGTAAAATGTTAAATGAAGATTTCGCTAAGCACACAGACGCTTGTATAGATGACTTTTTACATGGTAATATCAAATCTCTTTTAGGGAATGTAAAGTCGCTTTCAAAAGTGGTTTTATCTAATTTTAAGCCTATGATTCCTAAAGCATTCCATACATTATGGCAGCAAGGAATTGATACAAACGCATATTATTTAAAATTGTGTGGTTCTGGTGGTGGAGGTTATATTCTCGGTTTTACCGAAGATTATGAACAAGCCAAAAAGATACTTAATAAATATAAACTAGAATTGGTTTACCGATTTTAAACTCTAAAAATTCACACTTCAAGTAGTTTGTAATCAATGGAAAATAATTTAGAAAATTCTCCTTACCTATATAAACTACTCAGTCTTTTCTCTGTAGTTAGAGGTTATAATATCATTACCTTAGCCGTTGCTCAATATTTGGCTTCTATATTTATTTTTTCTCCAGAAAATTCTTTGCGCCATGTTCTATTAGATGGTAAACTTTTTTTTATAGTACTGTCTTCTGCTTGTGTGATTGCTGCAGGATATATTATCAATAATTTT
>TARA_B110000091_G_scaffold213608_1_pt1 | contig 20758 bp, 16 predicted proteins | sample TARA_B110000091 | Tara Oceans TARA_B110000091 (sample SAMEA4397278) | marine metagenome | biome: Polar Biome; feature: [DCM] deep chlorophyll maximum layer (ENVO:01000326); material: water (ENVO:00002006), including particulate matter (ENVO:01000060) such as... | depth 35 m
GTGGTTTTTTTAAGGAGAAGAGCGTTTTGAAGGAGAGCAGAATGAATGGCGCAGAGAGTATGTTGGACACACTAACAAACAATGGTGTGGAGGTTTGTTTCACCAACCCGGGCACATCGGAAATGCATATGGTTGCAGCGATGGGTAAGTCAGAAGCCATGCGCGCCATCCTGTGTCTGTTCGAAGGCGTGTGTTCTGGCGCAGCCGATGGTTATGGGCGCATTGCGAACAAGCCTGCCTGTACGCTGTTTCACCTTGGCCCGGGACTGTCTAACGCGTCGGCCAATATTCACAATGCGCTAAAGGCCAGTTCGCCGATGCTGAACCTGGTTGGCGACCACGCCACGTACCATAAGAAATATGATGCGCCTTTGAACTCTGACGTGATCGGACTGGCGGCGCCCGTCTCGCACTGGGTTCGAACCTCGAGGGATGCCATGAGCCTCCCAGCCGATGCTGCTGAAGCGGTTCAGGCCGCCAATGTGATGCCGGGACAGATCTCGACGCTCATCGTGCCTGCAGACTGTGCCTGGGACGAATCTGTTGCACCCCTCGGGGCCCAGCCAATGCCCAAAATGTCATTGGTTGAAGACGCCGCCGTGAAGCGTGCCGCCGAGATGCTCAGTAATGGCAAACCCACAGCCATCTTGATGTCGAAGTTTGCCTTGTATGAGAAGTGCCTCGAACTCGCTGACCAGATATCGCAGGCGACCGGCGCCAAGATCTACTGCGATACACTCAATCGCGTGATTCAGCGCGGCGAAGGCCGCTGTCGCGTCGAGCGCCTTGGCTACTTTGCGGAACAGGCGACCAAACAGATTAAGGATCTCGAACAATTAATCATGATCGGCACCAAGGCGCCGGTCGGGTTCTTTGCTTATCCTGGCCAGGTCAGCGAGTTCTACCCAGAGAATTGCGAGCTGCATACACTGGCGCATTTCTCGGAGGACCCAGAGGACGCGCTTGAGAAACTCGCGGCAGAACTGGATGCCGTCAGCCGCGCCCCGCGACGCATTGCGCTCGAACGTCCCGGACTGGGTCGCGGCGAGCTCAGCCCTCGCACCATAGGCCAGGCGTTTGCAGAAATGCTGCCGACTGACGCCATCGTTATCGATGAGGGTGGCACTTGCGGTGGTGCGTGCTTTTCCCTGAGCGAATCGGCGGCGCCTCACGACTGGCTCGGTATTACTGGCGGCTCTATTGGCTATGGTTTGCCTGCCGCCATTGGTGCGGCAGTGGCAGGCAATGGCCGCAAAACCGTCTGCATCCACGGTGATGGCGGCGCCCTGTACACAATACAGTCACTGTGGACGATGGCTCGGGAGAATCTCGACATCTGCGTGGTCATCTTTGCCAATCGTAAGTACCAGATCCTGCAGGTGGAGCTGTCACGAGTCGGCGCTCAGACTATGACGCCGCGTACGCTGGACATGCTCGACTTGAGCCGTCCAGACCTGGACTTTGTGCAGATTGCACGGGGCATGGGTGTGCCCGCCACTCGAGCAACAACCACTGAGGAGTTTAACCGCCAGTTCAAGGCAGCCATGGCCGAGAACGGGCCAAGACTGATCGAGGCCATGCTAGATCGTTAGCCTGCGCGCTTTTTAAAATAAACGAAACAATAAGGAAAAATTATGAAAGTTGGTGATCGGCTGGCACAACTGCTGCTAGAAAATGGTGTGAAAAAAGTATTTGGTGTACCCGGCGGGCAGACCCTGCCGCTTTATGAAGGTATCAGCAAGTTTCAGGGGGCGATCGAACATGTCCTGATGCGGGATGAACGCAGTGCGGGTTTCGCCGCCGATGCCTATGCCAGGATGACGGGTAAGGCTGGCGTCTGTGATGGCACGGTGGGACCCGGTGCCACCAACCTGATTTCGCCCCTGGCAGAAGCACATTGTTCCTCTATTCCGCTGATTTGCATCGTGTCCGACGTGGCGCGCGCGTGGGAACATCGTCGTACTCGTGGCAATGCGTCGCAGGCGATGGATCAAATGGAGATGTTCAAACCGGTGAGTAAGTGGCAGGTGCGCATTACTGATCCCAAGTCTCTGGATAACATTGTCGATCAGGCATTTCGCGTGGCGACTTCCGGTAAGCCGGGTCCGGTGGTCATTTGTATTCCAGAAGATGTGGGGGCCACAGATTTCGAATTCCGTGATCCTGTAATCGGTCGCGACGGTGCCACCTATCCGGCGACGCGCAGTGCGCCAGATCCCGATTCAGTGCACGAGTCGGTTGCAGCGTTGGCTAAGGCCGCGAAGCCCATACTGATTGTCGGGGGTGGCGCGCATATATCCGGCGCTGGCCCGCAGGTGCGCGAACTGGCCGAAGTGTTGAATATTCCGGTCGTCACGTCAATTTCTGGCGTGGGGATTATCGGGGAAGATCACGCCAATGCTTTTGGTGTCACGGGTACTTTCGGCAGCCCGGTAGCCAGAGACCTTGTGAAACAGGCGGATCTGATTCTCTTCATCGGTTGTAAGGCCGGTCAGATGACCACGTACTCTTATCGCTGTCCGCACAGAGATACACAGATTATCCATCTGGACCCTGACCCGGAAGAAATCGGTCGCAACTACCCAAACAGTATCGCTTTGGTGGCAGATGCACGGCTTGGCCTTGATGCAATTCTGGCCGCCCTTGAAGGTAAGCCTAGACGCTATGACTGGGATTTTGCTGCACCACAGACTCAGTACCAGGCGTGGTACCAGGAGAACACAAACCCGGAGCAACCGGACAACGAACCCGTTAAACCGCCAACCATCATGGGCGTGGTGAATCATGTGTTGTCGGACAATGACGTTGTTGTTTGTGATGCCAGTCTTGCCTCGGGATGGGCGGCGGCGTACCTGAAGTTCACAAAACCTGGTCGGCGCATGATGGCGCCGCGCGGTCTGGCGGGTCTTGGTTGGGGCTCACCCGCCGCGATCGGCGCTGCCCTGGCAACGCAAGGTAAGCAACGCATTCTGCATTTTGCCGGCGATGGTGGCTTCAGTTACTCCATGCAGGAGATGGAAGTTATGGCGCGGTTCAAACTACCGATCCTGACGATTATTCTCAACAACGATACCCTTGGATGGATCAAGCATGTGCAGCGCGACCATTATGATCAGAACTATGTCTCCACTGACTTCTCGCATATCGATTTCTCCGTCGTCGCCAGTGGCTTCGGTTTGCGCAGCTACAGGGTGACTGATCTTGCAGGTTTGCGTGACTGTCTGGATAAGGAAGCAAACCCCGAGGGTCCTGCGCTCATTGAAGTGATCTCGGATCAGTGGTCCTCGCCTGTTCAAGCGCTCTAGTCAAAAACGGAGAATGATATGAAATTAAAAGGACAGGTCGCGCTCGTTACCGGTGGCGCAAGAGGTATCGGTCTGGCACATGCTCTGCGTCTTGCACGCCTAGGTGCCGATGTCATCGTCAACGATATTAATCTGCAATCATTCGAGGAGTTTGATGAATCTATTGGCGCGGAATCCGTGCCGGCTCTCCTTGAGAGTCTGGGTGTAAGGTCTTTGGGCCTTGAGGCAAATATCTGTGATGAGCGCGATGCCAAAGCCATGGTCGATAAAGCCGCTGCTGCCTTTGGGCGACTGGATATTCTCGTCAACAATGCCGGTGGGATTGCCGGTAAGGCGCAGGAGAGCTACGCGGCAAGCGTGTCCGATGATGATTTCAGGAATACCATGGATCGCAATCTAATGGGCACGGTCTACTGCAGTCAGGCTGCGGCCGTGCACATGAAGGCCGCCAATTACGGGCGCATTGTCAACACCTCTTCCCAGGCAGGTATGCGCGCGCAGTCCAATGGCAACTATGCGTCCTATGGGGTTGCCAAGGCCGGCGTAATTTCCTGGACGCAGTATCTGGCTCAGGAACTGGGTCGCTATAACATTACTGTCAACGCGCTGGCACCAGCATACGTCGGCACAGAACGATTAATGCAACAATCGTTTAGCCAAATTGAAGATGTCAGAAAGCAGTTGAAGGTGCCCCTGGGACGCCTGGCAGAGCCAGACGACATCGCTAAGGTGATGGAATTCTTCGTTACAGATCTAGGCGATTATGTTACCGGGCAGACGATTTCAGTGTGTGGTGGGGCGATCAACTTCTAGTGTTGTGCACCGATATTGATGGGGCAGTCAGCGCTTGCAATAACGCTCTGCGTAAGCCGCGATCTTGCGGTGAGCGTCGCCATCAGGGCATTCAGTCGTGCGTGGCGAGTGATGAGCAGGCTCTGCCTTAGAGCTTGCGCCGCGCTTATCTCGTTAAGGTTTCGTATCCGCAAAACTCGGGCCGCTGGATAGGCTGTAGGACTGTCCAGCTGACAGAAAAAAACGATAGCAAGAACGTGCAGGCCAGGGACCCTCTATGATCGATTTTTCATCGACCATTATTTTAGATTTCGACGCAGCATAGACGCCCGGCGCGTCGATTACGCAGAACGGGGCTAACCCCACGCCTCGCTCATACCCGCTGCAGGTGTCTCACGACGGATTCAGCCGATGATTGATGGGATTGTTTGTCGCTCGAAGGCCGTAACATGCCGAGCGGCAAGCGAGTCCTCGGGGCGCTATTCGGCGCGTCTGGGGTCGAAGGCATCTCGCACACCCTCGCCGACGAAGATCAAGAGCGTGAGCATAACGGAGAGTGTGCCGAATGCCGACAAGCCCAACCACGGCGATTGGATGTTAGCTTTGCCTTGAGATAATAGTTCACCCAGTGATGGCGAGCCGAGCGGTAAGCCGAAGCCGAGAAAATCTAGGGTCGTCAACGTGATGATAGATCCGTTTAGAACAAATGGCAGGTAGGTCAGCGTCGCCACCATAGCATTCGGCAGCACGTGGCGGGCAATGATTAAGTGATGGCTCTGTCCAAGGGCTCTCGCTGCGCGGATGTAGTCAAAGTTTCGTGTCCGCAAAAACTCGGCCCGCACAACCGGCACGAGCGCTGTCCAGCTGAACGCAAATAATAATAGCAACAACGTACCGGGGCCAGGCTGCAGAAGACTGGAAACGATGATCAGTAGGAAAAGTACCGGTAGCCCGCTCCATATCTCAACGACTCGCTGTCCGAGCAGATCCACTAGGCCCCCGAAGTATCCCTGTACAGCACCAACTAGCACACCGACGACCGAGCTCATTAAGGTGAGCGCAATGCCGAACAGGATGGAGAGGCGAAAGCCATAGATCAGGCGCGCCGCCACATCCCGACCGATATCGTCGGTGCCAAGCCAGTGCTGCGCTGACGGTGAGGATGGCACCGCGGTTTGTGTATACAGATCGATGGTGTCATAGCGAAAAGGTATGATCGGCCAGACCATCCAGCCACCGCCGTCAGTCAACAATCGCTGTACCTCCGGCTCCCGGTATTCTGCTTCAGTGCCGAAGGTGCCGCCAAAGGTGGACTCGGGATAAACAACAAACGCGGGATAGTAGAATTCACCTTCATACCGAAGCAGTAGGGGCGCGTCGTTGGCGATAATCTCAGCGAATAGGCTCAGAAAGATCAATGACCCAATAATCCACAGGCTCCAGTACCCACGCCGGTTGGCTTTGAAATTGTGCCAGCGGCGGTGTGTCAGTGGCGACAGTTGGAACGCCATCAGCCTCAGGTCTCCCTTGCTTCAAAGTTGATCCGTGGATCCACCAATGTGTAAGTAACGTCCCCAATGAGCGTCAAAACCAGAGAGAGTAACGTGAAGCAGAAAATGGTGCCAAACACGATCGGGTAATCTCGTGTCAGGGTGGCTTCGAAACCCAGGAGACCCAGTCCATGCAGCGAGAAGATTACCTCAATTAGCAAAGTGCTGGTAAACAATACGCCCACCAGCGCTGCCGGGAAACCGGCGATGACGATCAGCATGGCGTTGCGAAAAACGTGTCCGTAGAACACCCGAAATTCGCTGAGACCTTTGGCACGGGCTGTCATGACGTAGTGTTTGGATACTTCGTCCAGAAAAGAATTCTTAGTGAGCATCGTTAGCGTGGCAAAACCACCGATTGCAATGGATATAACGGGAAGCGCCAGGTGCCATAGATAGTCGGCAATTTGACCGCCCAAGGACAATTCGTCGAAGTTGCGTGAGGTCAGTCCTTTGAGCGGAAACCAATCGATGTAAGCACCACCCGCAAAAAGAACCAAGAGGATGACGGCGAATAAGAAGCTCGGAATAGAATAGCCGACGAAGATCAACGCGCTGGTCCAGGCATCAAAGGACGTTCCATCTCGTATAGCTTTGACGACCCCGAGCGGAATCGATGTGAGGTAGATCAGTAGCATCGACCATAGTCCTAATGAGATAGAGACTGGCAGACGCTCTAGGATGAGATCAATGACCGGCCGAGCCTCGTAGTAGCTGTTGCCGAAATCGAGAGTGAAGTAGTCCCGCAGCATCTTGAAATAGCGTTCATGCAATGGACGGTCGAAGCCGTATTGTTTTTCGATGGCTGCGATCAATGCGGGATCCAACCCTTGGGCGCCCGCGTAGTGCGACTGTGCGCTGACATCGATCGCCGGTGCCGAAGACGTGGCGCCGATCCGGGTGGAAACCGAGACGTCTTGCGACGTGAGCCTTGCGATCGTCTGATCTACCGGCCCTCCTGGCGCCAACTGAACGATGAAGAAGTTCAACGTTATGATGCCGATCAGCGTCGGAAAGATCAGTAGTAAGCGCCTGAATATGTAGCCTGCCATCCTGTACGGCTCCTTTAGCGGACGTTAAGCGCTGCATCGACCCGCGCAGTCATGGCATCGTCGGACCACCACAGATCGACAAAGTCTATGATGGGCTGGTGTGCTGCCAGGTGCTCCTGCTGCGGTCGCCCGAACTTGGCCCAGTAGATGAGCCGAGCGGGTTCTTCCTGCTGCAAGGGTATGTGATAAAACTGCCACAGGAGGACCCGATCAAGCACCTGGCAGCTCGTTATGATGTCCTGGAGGCTCACCGCCTGTTGCGCACGTTCGATCAGCGCATCCACGACCGGGTCGCTGATTCCAGCCTTGTTGTAAGTTAGTGGTTTTATCGCTGCATTGGAGTGAAAAAAGAATGGCAACATCATGATCGGAGGCTGGGTTGTGCCATGCCCCTGAATAAAAGCATCATACTCGAACGTTTGCATCAGGTTGACCCATTGGGCACTCTCCACCAGACGGATGCTGGCAGTGATGCCGAGCTTACGCAGGCCGTCGATGTACGGCAGCACGATACGTTGCTGATCCGGCGCCGGCAGTAAAAACTCGAATTCGAATCGACGACCCGCTTTGTCAACCAAGTGTCCATCTTTAAGCTGCCAACCCGCCGTTGTAAGTAACTGCTGCGCGCGTGATAGCGCGTGCCGGTTACGGCCAAAACCATCTGTGGCCGGAAGTTCATAAGGTTCGGTGAATACGCGCGGGGGTACCTGGTTGCGGAAAGGTTGCAGAAGCTCGAGTTCAGCGGGTCCCGGGAGACCGCTTGCCGCGAAGCTGGAACCGGCAAAATAACTCATCGCGCGCTTTCTGGCACCATACCAGAATGCTCGGTTCTGCCATTCGAAATCGTACGCTAATGCCAACGCCTCTCGGACGCGGATGTCGGAAAACAGCGGTCGCCGGCTGTTGAAAACGATGGCCTGTGCAGGCCCCGCGTTGTCGCGCATATAGAGTTCCTCCTTGCGCAACAACCCCTGCTGATGGGCTGGTGTATCGTAGGATCGCACCCAGTGACCGATATCCGGTTCAATGTAGAAATCGAGGAGTCCTTTGCGCACCGCCTCCCGGGTCACGGTGGCATCGCGATAGACCTCGTACCGAATAGCATCAAAGTTGTAACGACCGCGATTGACCGGCAGAGATGCGCCCCAATAGTCCTCTACCCGCTCATAACGAACATAACCCTTGTCGAAATCAGCAAATCGGTAGGGTCCGCTTCCGAGCGGGGGCTCAAGGGTTATCGCAGTGGTGTCCCCACGATCCTTCCAATAGTGGTAAGGCAGAATGCGAGGTTCATAGGACAGCAGCAGCAGATTGGAGTTGGTCAGACGATTTTTGAGGTTAATGCTGATGTGAAGCTCATCGATAATCTCAACTGACTTGATCCAATCCAGAAACAACATGCCGTCGACGGTCGCTAAAGCTTGATCGAAGCTAAACTTGACGTCTTGGCTTGTGATCGGTTCACCGTCATGAAAATGCGCAGAGGCGTGTAACCTAAAAGTCAGTGTTCTGTGATTCTCGGAAAGATGAATCCCTTCGGCGAGCGAACCGTAGTAACCAGCGAGTTCGTCAGCTGATCGGATAATTAGCCGATCGTAGGTCCGCTCCCATCCCGCAGCGGTGTCTATAGCGGTACTCCAATGGCTGCCAAAGTGGCGGACGTCGTGTAAGGCGTACCCGACAAAAGTGCCACCTTTAGGTGCATCTGGGTTGACGTAGTCGAAGTGCTTAAAGTCGGCTGAGTATTTCAGTTCATGCAGGAGCGAGATGCCGTGCGTGAAGCCGTCATCCTCAGCGCGAGCACCCGCGGTTATGGCAATGATCAAGAGCCAGGCTAGGGTCGAACGCCGGCTATTTGACCACCCTCTATTCTGTTTCTTTTCGGTCACAGTGAATACTAGAATCCATACGTTTCCTCATCGTCAGTTTCCATCCATCGGCCCGCAAACACAACGTTGCCGACCGCCTCGTGCGGTTTGCCGTGGCCACAATTACCCCAAAAAATGACGGCAGCGATCTTGTTTAGATTGCGCACTTTGTCGATTGGGAATGGGCTTCGACGGCGGTCGAACCGGTTTTTGTCTTTTCTCCGCCAGCGCTTTTCTCTATGCGACATGGCGTCACCGCAGAGCGACGCAATGCTAACCCCGTTTGCGTTTGCCAATCATCGTTTCGACCGTGTTTTGCGTCGCGTCGATGAGGTTCGGAAAGTGCCCGGAAGGAAAGTGCTCGTCAGCCGGATGACATCACGTAACAACAATTTGACCGTATTCTGCAATGTTCTTTAAACGGCGGCGGGCAGCTGGCCTTTTTGGTTCAGTGCGCCGTGACTCTGAGGCGGGCGATGTTGAACCGAAAGCGTCAGCAGGGCGGCTGGGGGTTAACCAGCCGTCCGACGCCTTCAACGTTCAAGAACTTGTTTTAAACCCAGCGAGACTCCCAGTAGGGTGCGCCCGCTAGGGTGATCAAAGACTGTTTAGTACAGCCGGCCTAACGACGCCGAATCCCAATCAGCGAGTTCATCATGCCGGCCCTCTTTGATCTTCTGCGCCCAGTCGGGGTCCTGCAGCAAGGCTCGACCGACCGCAATCATATCGAACTCGCCGCGGGCGAGTCGTTCGACCGCAAGTGCAATGGGCTGGGTTTTTGAGGCCTCACCCTGGAAACTGCCGATAAAATCAGACGATAGGCCCACCGAGCCCACGGTAATCGACGGCAGCCCGGTGAGTTTTTTACACCAGCCCGCAAGGTTCAAGCCTTGCTCACCATCCACCTCTGGGTATTCTGCTTCCCACCAGCGGCGCTGGCTGGCGTGCAAGACATCGACGCCCGCATCAACAAACACTTTCAAGAACGCGTCGAGCTGCGCCGGTGTTTCTGCCAGGCGCGCACTAAAGTCCTGTTGCTTCCACTGTGACCAACGCAAGATGATTGGCATATCTGCGCCCACTTGGGCCCGGCACTCGGCAATGACCTCGCCGGCAAATTTAGCGCGCTCGACCAAGCCGCCGCCGTATTTATCAGTGCGCGTGTTCATAACGCCCCAAAAAAATTCGTCGATTAGATAACCATGGGCGCCATGTATCTCAACGCAGTCAAACCCTAAGCGTGCGGCGTCGCCGGCCGCATTGGCATAGGCCATGACCATATCAGCCACTTCGCTTTCGGTGGGTTCAGGCTGTACCTGTGAGCCCGTATGGGTTCGTCCGGAAGGGCTGTCTGAGCTCGCATCGGGTTCCGGGCCGGTACCGGGCTGGCGCATCATGCCCACATGCCAAAGCTGCGGGCCGATTTTTGCGGGTGTTTGATGCGTGGCTTCGACGACATTTGACCAGCCTTTTAAGGCCTGCTCCGCGTGAAAGTTGGGCACTTTTGGGTCATTGGACGCGCCGCCGCGGCCGATGGTTGTGCCCTCGGTGATCAGTAACCCGACATCCGCGTCACCACGTCGTTGGTAGTACGCGGCAACGTCTTCGCCCGGAATACCATCAGGGGAGAAGGAGCGGGTCATGGGCGCCATCACGATGCGATTCGGCACCGTCATACCGCGAATGGTCATGGGTTCAAATAACGATTCTATGTCAGACATTTAAAAGGTCCTTGGTTGGTCAAATTAGGTCCAGCCAAAATCAAAAGCCGCGCGTCGCGCCGTGCTCGGTTTTTAGCAAGGGGCAGCATACCGAAGAATCCTGAAGACTTCATTCGCCTGTAGAAAATTAAGGGGGCATTATTGTTGGGTATCGCGTAACGCGGCTAAAACTTGCCTCGCTTAAGTCTCACAATACGATTGCAGGTTGATTCTCATCGTTCAGCGACTTCGCGGGCCCCATGATCACGCCCAATAACCTGCGCCCTAGCAGGCCTTAAACGCATCCGTCTATCGAATGCTCTTGCTCTGAGCGGTGTCTCTTGGATTCCAAAATCACTAAGCGATGCGTCTAAAAACCTTGGTACACCTCACATCGCTTAGTCCGAACAACTAGGACTACTGTCATATCCGCGACAAATTGAGAAGATCTGTATTTTTTTTCAATGCCAATAAATGGCAAATCCTTGATTGATTTATTTGCAGCTTGCGCGTTAATTGTCTATTACTAAGCTTCTGGAAAAGGGGAGTCGCTATGAAGATTGGCATGATGCTTGGGTTTGAGGATTCAATAAAAACCATTACCACGATTGCACGAGAAGCGGAGGGCGCGGGAATCAACTCGCTCTACACGGTCGATGCAGGAAGAAGTGCAACCATCACCGCGGCGGCCGTTATCAACGCAACCAGCCGGGCGCAGGTCGGCACCTATATTGTCAACGCATATGCCCGCGAGCCATGGATGACTGGGCTTGAAGCACGGGACCTCAACGAGATTAGTGGCGGTCGTTTTATCCTCGGTGTCGGCACAGGCAATCTACACTTTAACGATTATTATATGGGAATTGACTCCCGTAGAGCCAAAGCCAAGATGCGTGATTTTATGGAGATCGTCCGTTTGGTGGTCAGTGGGCGCGCAGCTGAAAGAGTCCGTTATCAGGGTAAGGTGCATCGCATTCGTTGGCGCGCAACTTGGAATCCCACCACACCAACGTTACCCGTATACATGTCGGCGTCTGGTCCCAACATGGTACGGCTCGCGGGTGAAGTTTCAGACGGCGTTGGCATTGGCATTATGTCATCGGTTGAATTTGTACGAGAGGTTGTTCGACCGAACGCCCTGGCCGGTGCAGAAGCCGCGGGTCGAGATCCACAAGCTTTATGCTTTCCAACTGCGGCAACGGTGAGCGTCAATCGCGACGTTGAGGCTGCGCGCAACGCAAGCAGAGCGGCTATCTGTAAGTTGTACCACCCGATTCCACACCCCTATTACGACTCGCAGTTACGGCAAATGGGCTTTACTGAATTTGCTGATCAGGCGACTCGTTTGATGCCTGCTGGAAAGTTGCGTGAGGCGATGGCCTTAGTGCCGGATGAAGTGGTTGATCGAATGACCATAACCGGTAATGTCGAGCAATGTGCAAGGAGAATTGAGGAATACGCTGGTGTGGCGGATGAACTCATTCTTGCTCGAACGGGGCAACGCAACGATACCGGCACAATGGCTGACTACGAGGATTTGTTGCAGCTGATCAGTGAGTCAGCACGGTAGGCGTGGGTTGATCGACCAGAGCACTGAGTCAGTTTAGGCCAAACAAGCAGCACTCAGGGCGGTGTAAAGGAGTAATTGTAAAGCGATAGATGCCATAATTGGCCGCTTGTTTTATTGCCTAAAAGCTTAAATTTTCGCGGATTAACCTTTCACAGGCAAGTGCAGAAATCGGCAAGCCGGTACAAGCGTTGCTCGCAAAACCCACCGGCTGCTGTTTAGCGACGGCCTTGGATATAGCCAAAAAATCCTGCTCGATTAGCTTCCATATCAGCGGCCACTTTTTGACTGATCGGGTCGGCCGCAAACCGGGCATGCCAGCTTTCTAAACCCGGGATACGCGCATTCAAATTAACGCCCGTAAGGGCGCACCCCATATTGGCAACGCTCAGTGCATAAAAAAGATAAATGTCTGCCATCGTGAGTGCTTCGCCAAGGACAAAGGGGTCGAACGTTGCCAGCGCGTTGAGACTGTTGATGCCGCGATCAACCACCGCAATGACTTCAGCGATGAGGGCCTCCGGTGCCGGCTGGTTGCTAAAGCTGAAAGGCAGTAATCGCCGGTTAGGTAGCTCCAGGTACAGCTCTGTCATGCGCATCAATTGGCGGTTTTTATTCCGGGCAATTGGCGTTGTTGGCAACAGGGGTTTTTCCGGATAGGTCTCGTCGATGTATTCGCACAACACGGAGGCTTCTGACAAGTGCTGGCCATCGTCCGTTGTGAGGCTTGGTACTTTCAGCGCGGGGCTTAACTTGCCGTAGTCTTGCGCGCTGGGGTAAACAAGGTCCTCTTCAAAGGGGACGCCCTTATACAATAAGGCATGTTTTGGCATGTTGTAGTAGTTGCTGTAGGAGAAACCGTGAAGGGTGGGCATTGCTAAATCCTTAAATCAAATTGGTATGGTGGTGCGAGTCTAACCCGCATCGCGGATCACTACTTTTTAGATCACCTTACTGCGGTTTAATCCGCTCTCATTGCGCGCCTTAAAAGGTTCCCGCCGCTAAAAAACATAAAGCCGCTTGCGCGGCGCTACAGTGCCGACAGACATGAATAATGTCAACCAATCGCACGAATCATACGGGGCAGGACCCAGTACCAGGTCTAATTGACGACTATTGATGATTGTTGATGATTGTTGCAGGGCGTTGTCAGCGAGCACTTTGAACCGGCTGCCGAGCAAATTCTAGAAGCCAACGTCAGGAGGAACAGCGTCGCGTTCAATGCGGGTTCGACGGTGGCGTGACAACATCAATTGCCAGTTACAGCTTTTTTTTAGACTTTACCCGGTCTCAGGTCTACCAATGTGATTCCAAGTTGCTTGCAGTAAGAAAAAACAACACTGCCGCGATAACGTAAAAAATCGCACCCGATGCGATAGAGCACCGCAGCGCTTGCTCTGCAATCCGCTCAGACAGAAATCTCGAAGGCAATCCAATTGTTCAATGACCAAGCCTGACCCCGCCAAGTTATTCATAACCAAAAAAATAGCGGAAGCGGTGGCCCTCATGTTGGGGCCAACCACAGGCTGTAAAGCCGATAAAACAGCTCCCATGAACACCAATCTAAGCGCTTGGAGAACCCTAAAAGCAACCAACACGACGATCAGCGAATCGGTTAAAACGCTTAACGGGAAAAACGGCACTGCCGCAATAAAAGCGACTGCGCGAACTCGGGCGTAGGGCTCAATTCAGTCTCGCCCAGTTTATCGCCAAGTACACCCCCCCAACCAGATTCCGGCGATACCGCTAACGACGCCATTACAATAAGACAGTACGACCAGCCCTGCGGCAAAGTAAGGATCACCGTCTGCATGGCGGACCCGGAAGTCTTAGAAAAGAGTTTGGTGTAACTTGCTCTTCAGGCGGCGTCGCAGGCAAGAAATGGGTCACCGAAGGCGAGCCTTTTTGATCACTCGACGCTACTATTCTGACCCTCTGCTGCGGTTGGTTGGGTTCGGCTTGGCCGCCCAACCCTTTTCTGAGCGCGTCCGGGTTAGCAGGATACTGGCTGTCGGATCAAGCATTTTCGCGAACGCGCACAGCGCCGCCCAGACTGCCCCAGTAGCAATTGCTGGGGCGGCATCGAACAGAACCCGTTTTTTTGCCATGAGTGATCTCTAATCGCAAGAACCTAAACAATCAAAGCCAGAACGGTACGGCCTGAGTTGCTGTTCCTGCAACCATATACCAGGTGACCAACAGGCTGTTTAGAAATGCACCGGTATAGAGGTTATTAGTGCGGTAAAAACAGTAGGTCGTTACGCAGCCTACAAATGCCATCAGCGGTACAAACTGAAACGCGACAATCGTCAACAGAGGCTGTGATGCGAACAGCAGGGTGCCACCGCTGATCAGGGGAACATACTGCACAACAATGAGTGCAACGAATCCTGAAGACAACAGCAATGCATTTTGCCGCATCGCGCTGCCGAGTGGGCGTGTTCTGTCAGCCGTGACATGTAACGACGCAGACAACGCTAGAAAGAACGCCGTAAACAACGGTAGATAGATCAGGAACATCCCAAACTGAACACCGCTCATGCGTTTTAACGCGACCACCCAGAAACGGAAATCGACCAGCGCAATATATTCGGTTGCAAGCACTACCGCATAGAGCACCGCAAAGCAGGAGATTGCCAACAACAAAGCGGTTGCGATGACGCGTCGTTGTACGATCAGGCCGCTGCCTTCAAGGCTTTGGCCGCGGGTACTGATATACAAGATGAGCAGCGAGACTGCGGCAACCGAGATTGCCCACAGCCAGATACCATTGGTGATTTGTTGCGGCAGGAAGCTCGACGCCGGTAACACCAGATTGGCAACGGTCTGAATCGGGAAAAAGAGCATGATTGGTGAGGTGAGCGTCGTGGCCACGCCCAATTTTTGCAGACGGGCGGTGGTGACAATTTGCTTGGGCGCCTGCGTTTGAACCTGGCTGAAGAAGCTCGCAATGGCGCCAGCTATCAATGTGAACGTCAGCATTGCAAGGCCAATAAGGGCGGCGCCGGTTGCAAGCTCTTTGTAGTACCAAATCTGATTGCCGCTCGCAATGGCATTTGGGGCGCCGAGCAAGTCAGCAAACCAGTCGATGGCATCGCCAATCGCTGCACGCGACAGATGGTCACCCGGATGGGTAACGGGTGGCATGGTGAGTTGGCGTAAGGTGCCGGCATTGCGGTCACCATAGCGTTTGCCTGGAACCACGGGTTCTGAGGTGGCAAACAACGTCTTTAATTTTTCGGTACTGACGATTTCTGCCGGTACGTCAGCGCCCCACATAAGCTGCGAAAACTCATCAAACAGGCTGAATACCAGCAATAGATTGCGCGGCGTTGTGGACGTACCTTCTGGCGCACCAAAGGTGCCTGTTGACGAGCCTTCCAGCACCATGGCCTGATACGCGTCCGGCATCGCAGCGGCAGCCATCTGAACTGCCCAGCCACCCATCGAGTGACCTTCAAGGCCGATATGATCAATATCAACAAAAGGCAATTCTTGCAGATACTTGAGCGCTGCTGGACCGCCAAAACCTGCGGCAAATGCGGGTGGGGCGGAATAGCCATGGCCAGTCTGATCTAAAGCGAGCACCACAAACCCGCGGCGAGCAAATTCGATGGCAAATCCGGACTGGGTTTCGCGGCTGTTGATGTAGCCGTGGACCGCGAGAATGCCCGGTGCAGGGGTGGCGGCGGTCGCAGATTCTGGTCGATACAGCAGCGCGCTTAACGCCCCAGCATCACTGTGCAACCGTACATCGGACACAACAACATCGCCAGAATTGGTCTGCACCAGACTGGCAACCGTTACGCCGCCGATGATGAGCACTAGAGCTGTAATGAAAAACGACGCGCGCATGGTTAACCTCTGTGGTGAATACGGCAAGGTACCACAGTTCTTAAACCGATCAGTAGAGCGGAACTTAAAGGGGATACTTCTGTGATCGTTTGCATGCTATTTTAGCGTTGATAATTTTCGGAGCTGACCCGTGGGCAGTTCCGAAACAGTTCAATTCTCGAACGGCAGGGCTCTGCCAAAAAGGCGATTTATGAAGTTATATACCGGTGACCTAAGCCCCTATAGTGCCAAAGTACGAATGCAGATCTATGCGATGGGTATCCAGGATGAGTTAAGTTTCGATCTGCCCGTACAGTTCATGATGGGCAAAATGTATGAGGTTTCCCCGATTGGTCGAATCCCTGTGCTTGAGGTGGATGAAGGCCTTATCCCGGAATCGGAAGTTATTGCAGAATATCTTGACGAGCGATTTCCCGACAAGGCACTCACTGGCGGCTCACTCAAGGCGCGTGCCGATGTCAGAGTCGTTTCAAGAATGGCGGACATTTACTTGATGAATAACATCTTTATGTCGCTTAGCCAGGCCAACCAGGAAACTCGGGTGCAAGCGGTGCTTGACCTGCTAATTGGCCAGGTTAAGCGCGGTATCGGGGCGCTGGAGAAGCATATTGGTGATGGCGAGTTTGCTGTGGGTGATTCTCTTACGCGCGCTGATTGCAGCTTGGTGCCAGCATTGTGGATGTGCAGCAGCACGGTGCCGCGTCTTGGGTTTGACAGTCCTATCCTGGAGGGCACTCGGGTCTCGGCTTATTGGGACAACATCCAGCACAACGAGTTTGCAGCCAAGATCCTTGATGAAATGGATAAGGGCATGAAAGCCAGACTAGACGGCACTGAACGCAAGATGGCGGAAGAAGCAATTGCCCGCGCTCGGGCCAATCAGTAACGACTTGTGGACGAGGTTGTGCATGGGTTTGCGTCATCGGCGAACGCATGCTGCACCTGAGGCTGCCAAGATGGCCGTACCGCGCGCAGCACGCAACCGTTCGGTCAGTGGATTGAATGGCAACCTTTGGCCTGGCGCCGGCGCTCGACGGGAACCCGGCGAACGGGTGGGGATGACAGTCTACTTCAACCGGATGTCTGTTCGTCCCCAGGAAGACTTAAATGCGGTGATCAGCGACGAAGCCATTGCTCGCAATCCCCCTCTTTTTGCGCATTGAGTGGGCCGAAATAATCCTTATCCAGCCCGGGGTTTTGGGTTTTTTAACCCAACGGGCAATCCCTTTTTGGGGCCGACCCAAATCCGATTTGGCGAGATCGTGCAATCGACGCGTGGGGGACAGGACCAAGTGCCAGACCCGGCTGATCTGATATCATTGGGGTCAGGGTAAAAAATGCATTTTCAAAGGAATCGGAGCCATGAAACTTTACAGTCACGCCACTGCCCCCAACCCGCGGCGAGTGAATGTTTTTATCATAGAGAAGAATCTTGAGATAGAAACGGTGAAGGTTGATATGCAGGCGGGTGAGCACAAGGCGCCGGAGTTTCTAGCGAAGAACCTAAATGGTCAGATTCCGGTTCTAGAGCTCGATGACGGCAGCCACCTCTCCGAGTCTGTTTCGATCTGCAGATACCTGGAGGCTCTAAACCCGGAGCCTGCTTTATTTGGCACCACGCCTGCGGAAATGGGTCGCATCGATATGCACATGAGACGTATTGAGCTCATGCTGGGTCGGAACGTCAGCACTTCCTGGGTCAATGGGCCGGTTGTTGCACGGATTGCCAAAGGCAGGTTTAAGCAGATTCCAGAGGCAAAGCTGCAAAGTGATGACAATGTCCGCGCATACTATAAAAGACTGGATGCTGAACTGGCGGCGCGCCGGATGATTGCAGGGGATACCTACACCATGGCGGACATTACCGCGATGTGCGTGATCGACTTTGCGGAACAGCTGGTGGCACTTTCTCCGGACGACCAGTTGCTGAATCTGGCGCGATGGCGCAACGAAGTTGGCAAACGTCCGAGTGCAAAGGCTTAAAAACCATAAACGGCCAAAAGTTCGCTTAACGTTAGCGCGGCTTATTGCCTCGCCCAGCGGCACGCCCGCTTGTTGACGCTTATCCAGGTTTTGAGTGAATCAAGTTTCGCCCTAGCGAGGCATCAAGGTTAGGGCGTTGCCGGTTAGTTCAACTCGAGGCCATCGAGCTGGCCATCGGCTCGCCACGCGCGCAGTAACTTCATGTAGGCGCCAACCCCTTTGCTGTAGGTTTCGCGCCGCACATTTCGGTAACGCTTTGACGTGCCTTCCTGATTGTAATAACCCGGGGTGCAAGTGTCTGGGGAGCCGCCCAGCACAAACCCCGCGCCTTTGGTCTCTAGCTGATCGGCGATCCAGCGCTCCTCGGCTTCAACCGAAACGTTTGCAGCTTTGATGCCGCGGCGGCTCAATTCACTGATTGTGTAGGCCACGTGCCCAGCCTGAACATCAATACCGTGCGCGTAGTTCGCGCCCAGCTGGAACACAAAACCACCACCGCAAAGAAACAGGTTCGGGAAACCGCTGACCATCAGGCCATGCATGCTGCGCATGCCCTCTTGCCAATGCTCGTAAATCGACTGCCCGGCAACGCCGTATATCGGTATGCCGAGGCGGCGCTCATAACTCGACGTGATCTCGAAACCGGAGGCATAAACAATGCAGTCAACGGGGTATTCCTGACCGTTCGCTATGATGCTGTTTTCAGTGATCGCCTCGACGCCTTGGGTTGCGCTAACATCGACCAACTCAACGTTTTCCCGATTGAAGGTATCGAGGTAAAAGTCATTAAACGTGGGCCGCTTGCAGAACTGGTTGTAATAGGCCTTTAGTTTCTCGGCAACTTCAGGGTCTTTCACGGTGTCGTCGACCAATGCCCTGATTGCCTCCATGGTTTTGAAATCGGCTATCTGCGTCAGACCCGGTATCCTTTCTTTGCTCTGGGCGACCAATTCCTTCAGGTTACGGGTTAAACGGGTCCAACCGTCATCGACGAAAGCAGGATCGATCGGCCCGCCTAAAAAGGCCTCGCCGAATTTCTTTTGCCGATCTCTCTGCCAACCCGGTTTGAGGCTCGCAGCCCAAGCTGGATCGGTCTCGGCGTTGTTGCGCACATCCACAGAGGAAGGCGTTCGTTGAAATACATAGAGTTGTTTCGCACCTTCCCCTAATGCCGGAACGCACTGCACCGCGGTTGCGCCGGTGCCAATAATCGCCACGGTTTTGTCTGCGAGGCCCGTGAGACCGCCGGTTGGACCGCCTCCCGTGTAGTTGTAATCCCAACGACAGGTATGAAAAGAATGGCCTTCAAATTTTTCAGCCCCTGGGATACCTGGCAGGCGCGGCCGGTTGGCCGGCCCGGTGCCAAGGCAGATATGCCGTGCACGCATCGAATCACCCCGGTTGGTTGCCACCAGCCACATCGACTCGTCTTCAAGCCAGCGCAACTCGGTCACCCAAGTTTGGAACACCGCGTCTTTATAGAGATCGAAATGCTTGCCGATTCTTTGGGCATGCTCGTAAATCTCTGACGCATAGGAAAATCGAAGTTTCGGCACGTAGCCGGTTTCTTCCAGGAGCGGCAGGTAGCTGTAGGACTCGATGTCGCATTGTGCGCCGGGATAACGGTTCCAATACCAAGTGCCGCCAAAATCACTGCCACTCTCAACGATGCGGACGTCGCGAACACCGGCCTGGCTTAACCGTGCTGCGGTCAGCATACCGACCCAACCACCGCCGATCACGATAACCTCGCGTTCGTCCTTTAAGGGCGCCCGTTCTAGCGTTTCGCAGTAAGGGTCTTCTTCCAGGTATTTGTTGGCGAAGGGCGTATCGTGCGAAAGCTGTACAAACTGCGCTTCGGCATCTTGCCGGATGCGTTTCTCGCGTTCTTCCGCGTAGCGTTGAGCCAGTGCATCCGGGTCGAACCCGAGCGCCTCGCTAGAGAGTACATCGCTCATCTTAGTCATCAAAAAAATTCCCCGGTGATTACACTGCCAACCATACCGCATCGCCTGTAATGCTTACCAGTGCAAGGGGCGTGAGCCCCTGCCAGCGGCGACGCACCGTCATCAATGCTGACCACGTCAGTTTGCCAATGCTTTCGTTAAGCTCGGGCGCTCTGGGGTCTGTTGAGCGCCCTCAGTCCGCAACCGTATGGATGCAGCGGTTAGTGTTGGACCCAATTAGTCAGAGACGTCGCTGACCGCAGAACCAGGCTCGACAACCTGTGCCGGATCGTTCGGCTTAAACGCATCCGGTTGTCGATTTCCCATACTCATATCCGTCTTTCCTGGGTTCCTAAGGTCAAGCAAGGCCTCTAGAAATTAGGGGTGTCTCAGGCATCAACAAGGGGTTGTCGAGCCAATGCTTGAGGCTTGGTAAGGGGTCGGGCAGTGCCGCATCAGCAAGCGCTAGAATCAAGGTCGCCAAGCCATCGACAAGACGCTGACGCCAATCTACGCACTTCTGAAGTGTTGCAAGCGATCGGTAGAGGGGTGGGGCAAGCGCTAGTAAAGCTCAGTCACCATTATGAGGTCTCTTTGATGGTCCGCACCAAGCTGAAAGCTCTGTTCTCCAATTTCGACAAAACCTTGCTTACGGTAGAATGCGAGCGCTCTTAAGTTTTGCGCCCAAACGCCGAGCCACAATACGTCCGTATCGGTTTTTTTAGCTTCTTCGATGACCGAATTCATTAGCGCCTGCGCTGCACCAGTACCATGAACTTGTTGTTCGAGGTAAAAGCGAAGAATTTCGCTTGGCGACTTGGCTCGAACCTCGCAGCTCGGGGCTTTGTGCCAGCAAAGTTGCGCAAACCCACTCAAAAGGCCGTCGCGCTCAAGCAATAGGGTTGTTTTGGCTTGATCGAGAATTTCTAATGCTTGTTGTTCTCGATTAAAATGCTGCGTGCAATAAGTGTTCATATCCTCCGCAGAATTAGCCGACGCGTACGTATCTCTAAACGTCTTTTCAGCGATTTTGGTCAGATGATCAGCATCTTCAATCGTCGCGACTCGAAGGCTCGTTGCCGCTCTAAACCGGCTGGATTGGTCCATCTTCATAGTAGGTCTTAACCGCCACTGCCACTG
>TARA_B110000091_G_scaffold80265_1_pt1 | contig 20672 bp, 19 predicted proteins | sample TARA_B110000091 | Tara Oceans TARA_B110000091 (sample SAMEA4397278) | marine metagenome | biome: Polar Biome; feature: [DCM] deep chlorophyll maximum layer (ENVO:01000326); material: water (ENVO:00002006), including particulate matter (ENVO:01000060) such as... | depth 35 m
TTCCTTGGTAAGGAAGAGGTCACGGGTTCAATTCCCGTCATTGGCTCAACAACAACATTTAACGTACCTTCTTTGGTTCAATTTTTTCTCTATTATTAACACTTATTTACAATGGCAAAAGAGACATTCGTGCGGAACAAACCGCACCTTAATATCGGTACCATCGGTCACGTTGACCATGGTAAAACCACACTCACTGCAGCAATCACTCGCGTGCTTGCTGATTCAGGGACTGCGACAGCAATGGACTTTGAGTCCATCGATTCCGCACCTGAAGAAAAGGAGCGTGGCATCACGATCAATACTGCTCACGTTGAGTATGAGACCGTTAATCGTCACTACGCACACGTTGACTGTCCTGGACACGCTGACTATGTGAAGAACATGGTTACGGGTGCTGCACAGATGGACGGAGCGATCTTAGTTGTTGCTGCAACTGATGGCCCTATGCCACAAACCCGTGAGCACATCTTGTTGGGACGCCAGGTTGGCATTCCTCGCATGGTTGTCTTCATGAACAAAGTTGACTTGGTCGACGACGAGGAGCTTCTTGAGCTCGTCGAGATGGAGATCCGCGAATTGCTTTCTTTCTATCAATACGACGGTGACAACGCACCAATTATTCAAGGTTCTGCCCTCGGTGGTTTGAACGGTGATGCTAAGTGGGTTGGTGCCATCAACGAATTGATGGAAGCTGTTGATAGCTACATTGAGGAGCCTGTTCGCGATCGCGAAAAGCCGTTCTTGATGCCTGTTGAGGATGTATTCACTATCACTGGTCGTGGCACCGTTGCAACAGGTCGTATTGAGACAGGTGTTGGTAACACTGGCGATTCAGTTGACATCATCGGTTTCGGTGACGAGAAATTGGTCTCCACCATCACTGGTGTAGAGATGTTCCGCAAGATCCTTGACACTGGCGAAGCTGGTGACAATGTTGGTCTATTGTTGCGTGGCATTGAGAAGTCTGATATCCGTCGCGGCATGGTTGTCTGCAAGTCAGGTAGCCAAGTTCCACACAGCAAGTTCACTGCTGAGGTTTACATCTTGAAAAAGGAAGAAGGTGGTCGTCACACACCTTTCCATAGCAAGTACCGTCCTCAGTTCTATTTGCGCACCACAGACGTCACAGGTGAGATTTTCTTACCAGACGGCGTTGAGATGGTTATGCCTGGTGACAACCTCACTATCACTGTTGAGCTCATTTCCCCTGTGGCAATGAACTTAGGTCTACGCTTTGCGATTCGCGAAGGTGGCCGTACGGTTGGTGCTGGTCAGATCACCAAAGTGCTTGACTAATTACCAGAAGAAGAAGGTGAAAGGTGTCCCGGTTTCCCGGGACGCCTTTTCATGTCTACGGGTGTAGTTCAAGGGTAGAATAGCGGTCTCCAAAACCGTTGATGGGAGTTCGAATCTCTCCACCCGTGCAAAAACGGTTAAGAATTAAAAACAATGATGCAAGCAATTAGATCTTATTTAAAAGCCTCTTACGAGGAATTTGTGCTAAGAACCACTTGGCCATCATGGGCGGCTTTACAGAAGAGTACCATTGTGGTCATCATTGGATCTGTCATTTTTGCTATGTTGGTCTTTGTCATGGACAAGGGTATCACAACAGTGCTTGATGTCATTTATCGATTATTCGCATAAGATGGCTAGTCAAGAAGGTATGAAATGGTATGTACTCCGCGCCATCAGTGGTCAGGAGAATAAGATCAAAAATTTCATTGAAGCTGAGGTTAAGCATCTCAATATGGATGATCTCTTGGGCCAAATTTTGATTCCAACGGAAAAGGTGTACCAGATTCGAGATGGCAAAAAAGTGCTTAAAGAGCGCAACTTCTTTCCAGGCTACATCATGGTTGAAGCCACATTGACTGGTGAATTGGTTCACTTGATCAAAAAAGTAAACAATGTCATTGGTTTCTTGGGTGAGACCAAAGGCGGAGTGCCTGTTCCATTGCGACTTACTGAAGTTAATCGCATGTTAGGAAGGGTCGACGAGCTGGCTGAAACCTCTGAACAGGTTGCCATCCCATTTGTTGTTGGAGAAACGGTCAAGGTCATTGATGGCCCTTTCCGTGATTTCAGCGGCAACATTGAAAAAATATTGGAGGATAAGCGCAAGCTGGAAGTCACTGTGAAGATTTTTGGCCGACGCACACCTCTTGAACTCAGCTTCATGCAAGTCGAGAAAGACGGATAATTGATACGAACTCAAACCAACAAAAGCTGCGCTTCCAGCATGCTGATGTTAACTGAATTAAATAACAACTGAATAACTGATCATGGCAAAAGAAATATCTGCCTTATTGAAATTGCAAGTCCGTGGTGGTGCCGCGAACCCTGCGCCACCTGTAGGTCCTGCCTTGGGTGCAAAGGGCGTGAACATCATGGAATTTTGCAAACAATTCAATGCTCGTACGCAAGACAAAGCGGGCAAACTTCTCCCTGTAGTCATCACTGTCTACGCTGACAAGTCATTTGACTTCATCATCAAGCAACCCCCTGTGGCTGTTCAATTGCTGGAAGCGGCAAAATTGAAGAGTGGCTCAGGTGTGCCGCACATTGAAAAGGTCGGTAAGGTGAACTGGACACAAGTTCAGGCCATCGCTGAAGGCAAGATGATTGACCTCAATTGTTTCACTGTTGGATCAGCCATGAACATGGTAGCCGGTACTGCGCGCAGTATGGGCATCACCATTTCTGGCAAACGTCCTGAAACCGTATAATACATCGCATCATGGCAATGACAAAAAATCAAAAAGCTGCCCTCGCTAAGGTTGAACCTGGCAAGGTGTACTCACTCGATGAGGCTTCTTCACTCGTGAAGGAAGTCAGCACAAGTAAATTCGATGGTTCAGTCGATCTAGCTATCCGTTTGGGTGTGGATCCTCGCAAAGCCAACCAAATGGTTCGTGGCACAGTGAGTCTTCCTCATGGCACTGGCAAGGACATTAAAGTTCTCGCCTTGGTTCCTGCTGACAAGGAGGCTGAAGCAAAAGAGGCTGGTGCTGACTATGTTGGTCTTGACGAGTACGTTGAAAAGATCAAAGGTGGTTGGACTGACATTGATGTCATCATCACAGTACCTGCCGCAATGGGTAAGTTGGGTCCTTTGGGTCGCGTTTTAGGCCCTCGCGGCTTGATGCCTAACCCTAAGTCGGGTACCGTCACGATGGACGTCGCTAAGGCTGTTCGTGAAGTGAAGGCTGGTAAGATTGACTTCAAGGTTGATCGTTATGGCATTATCCACGCATCAGTAGCTAAGGTTTCTTTTTCGCAAGAGCAAATCAAGGAAAACGCTGCTGAATTGATCAATACCATCGTTCGCTTGAAGCCGACATCGGCTAAAGGTGCTTACATCAAGAGCCTGACCATGGGTCCAACCATGGGTCCTGGTTTGTCCGTTGAATTCAAAAACGCTTAAGCAAGACATCATGACACGTCAAGAAAAAACGGTTACGATCAAGCAACTCACAGAGTTACTTGAAAACACCAAAACCATCTACATTGCAGACATCGAAGGATTGGATGCTGACACAACGAGCAATTTGCGTCGCCAAGCAGCCAAATCAGATGTGAAGTTACAGGTTGTGAAAAACACCCTGCTTCGCAAAGCAATGGAAAACTCTTCAAAGGAATTTGAAGGGCTATACGATACCCTGAAAGGCAACTCAAGCCTGATGATCGCTGAAGCTGGTAATGCACCCGCTAAGCTCATCAAGGCATTTCGCAAGAAAAGTGAGAAGCCGATTCTTAAGGGTGCCTTTGTCGAGGAGGCCATCTACGTAGGAGATGACCAACTCGAGGCTTTGAGCAACCTCAAGTCCAAAGAAGAACTGATCGGCGACATCCTCGTGCTCTTGCAGAGCCCGTTGCAGTCGGTCATGTCTGGACTGACAGGATCTGGTCAAACCCTTTCTGGTCTTTTGAAGACCTTGGAAGAAAGGAAGTCCTAACTTTTACGCACTCAGCTTCCACTTGTGCATATTCAATTAATTAATCCATCATAAATCACAAAACCATGGCAGATATTAAAGCCCTAGGAGATTCTTTGGTCAACATGACCGTAAAAGAAGTCCAAGAACTCGCTACTTACCTCAAAGATGAATACGGCATTGAGCCTGCTGCTGCAGCTGTTGCTGTTGCTGGACCCACCGGGGACAGTGACGAAGCAACTGAAGAGCAGACAGAATTTGACGTTATTCTAACCGCTGCTGGTGGTTCTAAATTGGCGGTCGTTAAGATCGTTAAGGAACTAACTGGTCTTGGTCTCAAAGAAGCCAAAGGAAAAGTTGACTCAGCTCCGGCCGCCATCAAAGAAGGCGTGTCCAAAGACGAGGCAGAGGCTCTCAAGAAATCTCTTGAAGAAGCTGGTGCTGAAGTCGAGCTTAAGTAAGCTTTACTCACCTATCAGGTTTAGGTCCTGGGGCATGTCCCCAGGCCTAGACCTTTTTTGCGTTTCTCGCAACATCTCATTGAACTAACTCAAGATCCTCGTTATGGCACTATCTCAACCGCGTATCAACTTCTCCTCAACCTTTGCGCAGGCTGACACTCCAGACTTCCTGGAAATTCAAATCAAGTCGTTCCAAGATTTCTTTCAAATCGACACCAAGTCTGACAACCGTGAAGATGAGGGACTCTTTCACACCTTCAATGATAACTTTCCTATCACGGATTCTCGCAATCAATTTGTGCTTGAATTTATCGATTACTTTGTTGATCCCGCACGCTATTCTGAGCAAGAATGCCTTGAGCGTGGATTGACCTACAGTGTGCCCTTAAAAGCACGCCTTAAACTCTATTGTACCGACCCCGAGCACGAGGATTTCGAGACGGTTGTACAAGACGTTTATTTGGGAACCATCCCCTACATGTCACCACGAGGCACCTTCATCGTCAATGGCGCTGAACGGGTTATCGTTTCACAGTTGCACCGCTCACCTGGTGTCTTCTTTGGCCAGAGCTTCCATGCCAATGGCACCAAGCTATACTCTGCACGAGTCATTCCTTTCAAAGGGTCTTGGATTGAATTCGCGACAGATATTAACTCCGTCATGTATGCTTACATCGATCGGAAAAAGAAATTACCCGTCACCACACTCTTCCGTGCCATTGGATTTGAGCGTGATAAGGACATCCTAGAGATTTTTGACCTTGCTGATGAGATGAAGATTTCTAAAGCCGCATTGAAGCGATCAGTTGGTCGCAAGTTGGCTGCAAGGGTATTGAAGTCATGGGTTGAGGATTTTGTTGATGAGGACACCGGTGAAGTGGTATCTGTTGAGCGCAATGAGGTCATCCTTGATCGCGACACCATCATTGAAAAGGACCATTTGCCATTGATTACTGATGCAGGTGTTGCAACCATCCTGTTGCATAAAGTTGATGTTGATGAGGCAGATTATGCCATCATCTATAACACCTTGCAAAAGGATCCAACCAACTCAGAAGTTGAAGCAGTTGAGCACATCTATCGCCAATTGCGAAATGCTGAGTCGCCAGATGTTGATACTGCACGTGGCATCATTGACAAATTATTCTTCTCAGAGCAGCGTTACAGCCTCGGTGAGGTAGGTCGCTACCGCTTGAACAAGAAATTGGGATTGAAAATTGACAATGAGAAGCAGGTTTTAACCAAGCAGGACATCATTTCCATCATCAAGTACTTGATTGAATTGATCAATGCGAAGACAGAAATTGATGACATCGATCACTTGAGCAATCGCCGTGTTCGCACCGTTGGTGAGCAAATGTCTAACCAGTTTGGTGTTGGTCTTTCTCGCATGGCGCGTACCATTCGTGAGCGCATGAATGTTCGTGACAATGAGGTTTTCACACCCCTTGACTTGATCAATGCAAAAACCTTGAGTTCAGTCATCAACTCGTTCTTTGGTACCAACCAATTGAGCCAGTTCATGGACCAAACCAACCCCTTGTCAGAGGTTACGCACAAGCGTCGCCTGTCTGCACTAGGACCTGGTGGCTTGAGTCGTGAGCGCGCAGGATTTGAGGTTCGTGACGTTCACTACACACACTATGGCCGACTTTGTCCTATTGAGACACCTGAGGGTCCAAACATTGGTTTGATTTCTTCCCTATGTGTTTATGCGAAAGTTAACTCGATGGGATTCATTGAAACCCCTTACAGAAAGGTAGAAGATGGCGTTGTTCAGCTGAACAGTGATCCAATCTACTTGAGTGCTGAGGAAGAGGAAGAGAACATCATTGCACAAGCGAATGCGCCTTTGGACAATGCAGGTAACTTCACCAATGAGAAAATTAAAGCACGTGACGTGGCAGATTACCCTGTGGTAGAGCCAAAGCAAGTGGATTTGATGGACGTTGCACCCAACCAAATTGCCTCAATTTCAGCCTCATTGATTCCATTCTTGGAGCATGATGATGCCAACCGTGCATTGATGGGATCTAACATGATGCGTCAGGCCGTGCCGTTGATGCGCCCACAATCGCCCATCGTCGGAACAGGTCTTGAGCAGCAGGTTGCAAAGGATTCAAGGGTATTGATCAACGCTGAAGGCGTCGGTACTGTGGATTATGTTGATGCACAGAAGATCACCATTGTTTACGATCAAACAGAAGACGAGAAGCTAGTGAGTTTTGAATCATCGACAAAATCTTACCGATTGACTAAGTTCTTGAAGACTAACCAAGGCAGCAGTATCACATTGAGCCCTATTGTAAGAAAGGGCGATCGCGTTAAGAAGAACCAAGTGCTTTGTCAGGGTTACGCTACAGAAAATGGTGAACTTGCTTTAGGACGCAACCTATTGGTGTCATTCATGCCATGGAAAGGTTACAACTTTGAGGATGCCATCGTGATCAGTGAAAAGGTTGTTAAAGAGGACATCTTTACATCCATCCACATTGACGAGTACAGCATGGATGTTCGCGACACCAAATTGGGCATGGAGGAATTGACGGCAGATATCCCCAATGTCTCTGAAGAGGCCACCAAAGATTTGGATGAGAATGGCATGATTCGCATTGGAGCAGAGATTTCAGCAGGTGATATTCTGATTGGAAAAATCACACCCAAGGGTGAGAGTGATCCATCGCCAGAGGAGAAATTGCTTCGCGCCATATTTGGCGATAAAGCGGGAGATGTCAAGGATGCATCCTTGAAATGTTCACCCTCTTTACGTGGTGTAGTTATTGACAAGAAACTCTTCAGCCGATCCGTGAAGGATAAGCGTCAACGACTTCAAGACAAAGAGGATTTGGTTGTTCTGGAGAAGAAGTTCCAAACTGAATTGTCAGATGTTCGTTCACGCTTCATTGAGAAGTTGGCAAAAATCATTTCAGGCAACGTATGTCAGGGGGTTTACAACGACCTCAATGAGGAAGTCATTCCCAAGGGTAGCAAATACACCTTGCGTTTGTTGAACAGCATTGAAGACTTCACGCACATGTCTGGGGGCAAATGGACAACAATGAAGGACAAGAATGCCTTGGTTGAGAGTCTGTTGCACAACTACAAGATCAAAGTCAGTGACTTGACAGGCATGAATCGCAGGGAGAAATTCACCATTTCTGTTGGTGATGAATTGCCAGCAGGTGTTGTGAAGATGGCTAAAGTGTTGATCGCCAAGAAGCGCAAGCTGAAGGTGGGAGATAAGATGGCTGGTCGTCACGGTAACAAGGGCATCGTTGCGAAGATTGTTCGCGAGGAGGACATGCCATTCTTGGAAGATGGCACGCCAGTTGACATTGTACTGAACCCCTTGGGTGTACCCTCACGGATGAACATTGGTCAGATTTATGAAACCGTTCTTGGCTGGGCAGGTCAGAAATTGGACAAGAAGTTCTCTACGCCGATTTTTGATGGTGCAACATTGGATCAAATCACTGAATACACCAAAGAAGCGGGCTTGCCTGAATTTGGCCACACCCAACTCTTTGATGGAGGTACAGGTGAAGCATTTGACCAAAAAGCGACTGTTGGTATCATCTACATGCTCAAATTGGGACACATGGTTGATGACAAGATGCACGCTCGTTCCATCGGACCGTATTCATTAATTACGCAGCAACCACTTGGCGGTAAAGCACAGTTTGGTGGCCAGCGATTTGGTGAGATGGAAGTATGGGCGCTTGAAGCATTTGGTGCGTCAAACATCCTTCGCGAAATCTTGACTGTCAAGTCGGATGATGTGATTGGACGTGCAAAGACTTATGAAGCGATTGTTAAGGGAGACCGCATGCCAGATCCCGGTATTCCGGAGTCTTTCAATGTCCTCTTGCATGAGTTGCAGGGTCTTGGACTCAAAGTTACCTTGGATTAATTACCTGTTAAAGCGAACATAAAGTATTTTCACATGAGAAAGCACGAATACCAACCCACAGGAAGCTTCAACGCTATCACCATCAGCCTGACGGCTCCAGAAACCTTTTTGGAAAAGTCACGTGGCGAGGTGCTTAAACCTGAAACCATTAATTACCGCACGCACAAACCTGAGCGTGATGGCTTGTTCTGTGAGCGCATCTTCGGTCCCATGAAGGATTTCGAATGTGCTTGTGGCAAGTACAAACGCATTCGCTACAAGGGCATTGTTTGTGACCGTTGTGGTGTTGAGGTTACTGAGAAGAATGTTCGCCGTGAGCGCATTGGTCACATCAATTTGGTGGTACCTGTGGCTCATATCTGGTATTTCCGTTCATTGCCCAATAAGATTGGTTACCTCCTTGGTGTGCCAACCAAGAAGTTGGACATGATCATTTACTATGAGCGCTATGTGGTCATTCAAAATGGTTTAGCTAAGGATGCTGAAGGCAATGCTTATGAGCACATGCATTTCTTGACAGAAGAGGAGTATTTGGACACCTTGGATGGTTTGCCAAACAGCCAGGAGAACCATTACTTGGATGATTCAGATCCCAATAAGTTCATTGCTAAGATGGGTGCTGAAGCTTTGTTGATGTTGCTCCAACGCCTGGACTTGGACAGCCTGTCCTACCAATTACGCGACAAGGCTAACAATGAGACATCACAGCAGCGAAAGGCAGAAGCCTTGAAGCGCTTGAATGTTGTTGAGTCACTGCGTGAATCCAACACCCGCATTGAGAATCGCCCTGAGTGGATGATTGTGAAGGTTGTTCCTGTGATTCCACCTGAATTGCGCCCATTGGTGCCATTGGATGGTGGTCGCTTTGCTACATCTGACCTCAATGACCTTTACCGCCGTGTCATCATTCGCAACAATCGCTTGAAGCGCTTGTTGGAGATCAAGGCACCTGAAGTGATTTTGCGCAATGAGAAACGCATGTTGCAGGAGTCTGTTGACAGCCTCTATGACAACACGCGTAAGAGCTCGGCTGTTAAGACTGAGGGCAACCGCCCCTTGAAATCCCTGTCTGATTCTCTCAAGGGCAAGCAAGGTCGTTTCCGTCAAAACTTGCTGGGAAAGCGTGTGGATTATTCTGCACGTTCAGTCATTGTTGTTGGCCCAAGCCTCAAGCTCCATGAATGTGGTTTACCAAAGGATATGGCCGCTGAATTGTACAAGCCATTTGTCGTTCGCAAGCTTATCGAAAGAGGCATTGTGAAGACGGTCAAGTCTGCAAAGAAGATCATAGACAGCCGTGAAGCTGTGGTATGGGATATCCTTGAGAATGTCATGAAGGGACACCCTGTCTTGCTTAACCGTGCACCAACATTGCACCGTTTAGGTATTCAGGCTTTCCAACCAAAAATGATTGAAGGCAAAGCCATTCAATTGCACCCGCTTGCTTGTACAGCATTCAACGCTGACTTTGATGGTGACCAAATGGCTGTTCATTTGCCATTAGGCCCTGCAGCTATTTTGGAAGCCCAGGTTTTGATGCTTGGTTCACACAATATATTGAACCCAGCTAATGGATCTCCGATCACTGTCCCTTCACAGGATATGGTATTGGGTCTCTATTACATGACCAAGGCCAAGCGAAATCTACCCAATGACCCTACCAAGGGAGAAGGGATGACGTTTTACTCTGCTGAAGAGGTGAATATTGCTTTGAATGAAGGAGTTGTTGAGCTCAATGCCTACATCAAAGTGCGTGCAGGAGTGATAGAGAATGACCAATTGGTCAACAAAATCATAGAGACATCTGTGGGTCGTGTATTGTTCAATCAATATGTTCCTGAAGAAGTCGGTTTTATCAATGAAGTATTGACGAAGAAGGCCTTGCGTGAAATCATTGCGCACATCCTTACCAAGACCGATGTGCCTCGCACCGCACAATTCCTTGACGAGATTAAGGATTTGGGTTACAGCCAGGCATTCAAAGGTGGTTTGTCCTTCTCGTTGGGTGACATCAACGTCCCTGAGTTGAAGGAGTCATTGGTTCAAAATGCCAATGATGAGGTGGAATCTATTCTCATGAACTACAACATGGGTCTGATCACCAATAATGAGCGTTACAATCAAGTCATTGATGTATGGACCAATGCCAATGCGCGTTTGACCATGGCAGCCATGAAGGATTTGACCAACGATCGCCAAGGATTTAACCCCATCTACATGATGTTGGATTCTGGTGCACGTGGTTCCAAGGAGCAGATTCGTCAGCTCTCTGGTATGCGTGGTTTGATGGCCAAGCCTAAGAAGTCTGCTTCAAGCGGCGGGGCGATTATTGAAAACCCGATTATATCAAACTTTAAGGAGGGTCTTTCCATCTTGGAGTACTTCATTTCAACCCACGGTGCGCGTAAGGGTCTTGCAGATACAGCCTTGAAAACGGCTGATGCAGGTTACCTAACCCGTCGTTTGCATGACGTCGCACAAGATGTCATCGTCAATGAAGTGGATTGTGAAACCCTGCGTGGTTTAGAAATATCTGATTTGATCAAGAACGATGAAGTCTATGAGAAAATGAGTGCCCGTATTGCAGGCCGTATCACTTTGCATGATGTTATTGACCCAATTTCTGGCGATGTTTATGTTAAAGCAGGTGAATTGATCAGCAATGACATGGCTCTTACTTTGGATGCATCACCCATTGAGACAGTTGAGGTGCGTTCTCCATTGACATGTGAGACCAAGCGGGGTATTTGCTCCAAATGCTATGGTCGCAACTTGGCAACAGCAAAAATGGTTCAACGTGGTGAGGCCGTAGGTGTGATTGCAGCGCAGTCCATTGGTGAGCCGGGTACCCAGTTGACCTTGCGTACGTTCCACGTTGGTGGAACAGCAGGCAACATTTCTGAGGTCAGCAATATTTCTGCAAAATTCGAAGGTAAAATTGAATTGGAGGATGTTAGAACGGTTGTCGGTGAGGACTCTGAAGGCAAAAAGTCAAGCATCGTGATTGGCCGAACAGGTGAACTGCGTGTGATTGATGCCAAGTCTGGTGTTGTTGTCATGTCTGGTAATGTGCCTTATGGCTCAACATTGCTTGTCAAGGATGGCGACAAGGTGAAGAAAGCAGAGATTCTTTGTACATGGGATCCTTACAATGCTGTCATCATCTCCGAATACGGTGGTTCCATTGGGTTCGCTGATGTGGTTCAGGGTGTCACCTACAAAGTTGAGATCGATGAGCAGACCGGTTTCCAAGACAAGGTCATCGTAGATAGCCGCAACAAGAAACTTGTACCAATGGTACAGATTTTGGACAAAAAGGGCAAGGAAATCAAGCAATACACTTTGCCTGTTGGTGCGCATATCATGGTTGATGATACAGAGACCATCAAAACAGGTAAAATTCTTGTTAAGATTCCACGCAAAAGCTCCAAGGCGGGTGATATCACGGGCGGTTTACCCCGTGTCACGGAATTGCTTGAAGCACGTAACCCATCCAATCCAGCTGTTGTAGCTACCACGGATGGCACTGTGTCTTACGGCAAGATCAAGCGAGGTAATCGTGAGATCATCATTGAAAGCCGCACGGGCGATCAGCGCAAGTATTTGATCAAGCTATCCAAGCAGATTTTGGTTCAGGAAAATGACTTTGTACGTGCCGGCACACCATTGAGTGAAGGTGCCATTACACCATCAGACATCCTAGCGATCAAAGGCCCAACAGCTGTTCAGGAGTACCTCGTGAATGAAATTCAGGATGTATACCGTCTTCAGGGTGTGAAAATCAATGACAAGCACTTTGAAGTGATTGTGCGTCAAATGATGCGCAAAGTCAATGTGGTTGATGCAGGTGACACCAAGCTTTTGGAAGGACACCTTACGCATGTTCAGGACTTCATGTTGGCCAATGATGACATCTTTGACAAAAAGGTGGTTATTGAAGCAGGTGACAGCGAGGAGTTGACTGCAGGACAAATCATTGGCGCACGTCAATTGCGCGATGAGAACTCTTTGCTTAAGCGCAATGACAAGGCGTTGGTAGAGGCGCGTGATGCAAGCCCTGCCACAGCGAAGTTGATTCTTCAGGGTATCACAAGGGCTTCCTTGCAGGCCAAATCATGGGTATCGGCCGCATCCTTCCAGGAAACGACCAAGGTGCTCAATGAGGCGTCTATTGCAGGCAAACGGGACACCTTGAGAGGATTGAAGGAAAATGTCATTGTTGGTCACCGCATCCCTGCGGGCACAGGACTTGAGTACTACTACGATGCAGTCGTTGGCAATGTTGATGAGTATGAAGCCATGTTGGCAACGCGCTCTGTAGATGTTGAGACAGCTGAGGTCATTTCTGAAGTTGCTCCTGAGGTTGCTCCTGAGGTTGCTCCTGAGGTTATTGCCGAGGATGCTCCTGAAGTTGTTTCTGATACCTTAGCAGAAACCAAGGACTGATGTCAGAAAAAAAACAAGACCAGGAGATTCAAATTGAATTAACGCCCGAGAAGGCGGACGGTGTTTACAGCAATCTAGCTGTCATCAACCATTCCCCTTCAGAGTTTGTGATTGATTTCATTCAGATGATGCCAGGTGTGCCAAAAGCACAGGTAAAATCCAGAATCATTATATCACCCCAGCATGCGAAGCGATTGTTGGGTGCACTCAATGACAACATCAAGCGTTATGAGGCCAGTCATGGCAACATAACCGAATTGGAACAGCCGTCCATTCCCATTGGGTTTGGTGGCCCCACAGGGGAAGCTTGATGCCAATCATTGCATGAAATAAAAAAGCCGCCTTTTCAGGGCGGCTTTTTTAATGCAGTCAAGTCACTTTCACTCTTCAAAAATTCCACGGAGAATAGTCTTGATTCCAATGAAGCCAATCACAACGCCAGATGCCATGGCTAGGATACAAAGGGCAGGGGTGAACCATTCACCATTGGCCAATGCTGGGGCACCAATCCAAAAGTACATGGCGGGGCCACCAAACATCAATGGGAAGGCTAAACTGAGCAGGAAAGCCCCTTGCATGATGCCATTTTTGGCTGCTTTATTAGGCTGGTTTTTCATCGATCAATTGTTGAAGATGGGCTAAGAACGCATGGCATGCTTGCTTGAGTTCTTTTTCAGTGATGCAAAGGGGTGGGCTCAGGCGCAATCGCTTGCTGCTGTATAGAAACCAATCTAGGAAATAACCGTTCTCCATCAACCTTCCGGCCAATGCCATGGCTAAGTTTTCATCCAGCAACTCGATACCTAACATCAAACCTTTGCCATGAATGGCTACAATGCCCTTGTGGACCAGGGTCGATCGAATCAAGGCCTCTTTGGATGCAATCTGATCAATCCATCCAGAGGTTTCAAGTATTTCCATAGCTGCCAACCCGGCGGCACAACTCACAGGGTGACCGCCAAAAGTGGTTAGGTGACCTAGGATAGGTGCAGTGGATAGGCTTAGCATGTGTTCTCGTCGCGCGATAAAGGCACCCAGGGGCATGCCGCCCCCTAATGCCTTAGCAAGACATAGGATGTCTGGTTGTATGCCAATGCTTTGATGAGCAAACAGGTTACCTGTTCGGCCAAATCCAGTTTGTATTTCGTCGACAATCAACATCACACCATGCTTTTGACAGGCTGCTTGCAAGGATCTTAGGTAGACGGGGTCAACCACGTCGTAGCCAGATTCCGATTGAATGATTTCAATCAAAACCCCCGCTGTTCCAGGACCAATGGCCTCAATGGCCTCAATAGAACCCAGAGGAAAGCAGTGGTAGTCAGGTAGAAAGGGGCGGTAGGCCCGCTTGAAGTCTTCATTGCCCATGGCAGACATGGCCCCATGTGATGACCCATGGTAGCTGCCTTGAAAAGAGATGAAACCCGTTCGTCCCGTGACCTTCTTTGCCACTTTCATGGCGCCTTCGATGGCCTCTGTGCCTGAGTTGGTCCAGTAAACAGAATTCAGGGAGGCGTGGAGGGCTTGACAGAGCTTTGCTGCATACATCACTTGTGGTTGCTGCATGATCTCACCGTAGACCATCAAATGCATGTAAGATGCTGCTTGATTTTGTACAGCTTGTATCACCTTAGGGTTTGAGTGCCCAACATTGGCCACGCCAATCCCGGAAATCAAATCCATCAATGGCTCGCCATCTGCACGGTGAAGCATGACACCCTTTGCATGGGTGAATTCCATGGCCAATGGTTCAGGAACCGTTGGCGCGATATGTTGCAAAAAAAGTTGACGAAGATCCATAGGTCTTCGCCAAAGTTAGGTGGAATGCATCAGAACCCCGTAACAGCTAATGGCTATTGTTCCCTGCTCATGCCTGGATGTCTTGAGCCCTTGCTTCGTTTGCCGTGATTGGCTTTCTTTGCCCTTGCGTCATGGCCATCCTTGAAGCGATCCATGACGCGCTTCTTGAATTGCATTTCTGCATGATGAAGCATCAGCACCTTGTTGGCAGGTAGAATTTCCAGGTACTTTGATTGGTAGGACTGTTCAAGGGACATCATTGCTGCCTGTTGTGCGGTCATTTTTTTTAAAAGTACCAAGGCCTCTTTCTCGGATAGTTTGTCCATGGATTGCTGGTCTTTGTGCATGGACTTCATGTCGCGCGTGCCCATCAGGGCCTTTTTCTCTGCTTTGTGGGCATTGTAAACAGGCCAGAAGGCTTGTGCTTCAGCTTCAGTCAATGAGAGCTCTTTGGTGATGAAACCGATGTGTGCAGTTTGCAAGCGTTCGTGCATTTCTGAGGTACGCTTGCCGTCATGCATCTCAGGTTTTTGACCAACGGATGTCAGGCTACTTACGGCAATCAGGGCAATGAAAAGGTATTTCATGATTGATAAGTTAATAATTGGATTTATTGGTAAGGTATAGGAGATCATCCTGCGTCAAGGATGCAGTCAAATCTTCTAGGTCGACATCGATGAAACCAGATTCCACAGCTTCCCAAGCAATTTCATCGGTGATGAATTGATCCTGGCTATGTAGTGTCTCCCGATTGAGCGAAACGACCAACACCAGGGAAGCGGCAATGGCATAAGGGCTAAGGGATTTCACAATGGGCCAAAAGCTTAAGGGAGCAGCAGGCTGAGCCTGGGACTGATCCATGGCAGTCATCATGGCAGCAACATAGCCATCGTGATCGATGGGGCTGATGGTGATGCCATCCTTGTTAGGGGCTGTAGGTTGAGTTTTCATCGTTGTTATAGAATAGACGCAAAAGGTCCTGTGAGGTTTAATTCGTTGAAATGTTTTTTAATTTTATTCACGGCATGGTGGTAGTTGGCTTTGCAGGCTCCCTCTGACCGATTCAAGGTGGCAGCGATATCTGCATAAGCATTGTCATCAAAATACCTTAACTGAAAGGTGATGCGTTGCTTATCTGGCAAGGTTGCCATAGCTCGGTAGAGTTCCTCAAGGATGTCATCACCGTTGTAAAGGGGGCTGCTTGGCGCAATGAGATCGCTGAAGTCACCTGATACATAGCGTCGGTTTTTCCTTAAATGTGTCAATGCTTCGTTCACCACAATGCGATAACCCCATGTTTTGAACATGGAATCGCCACGAAACAAGGGGAGTTTTTGCCACATTTTAATGCTGGCCTCTTGGACCACGTCATTGGCGGCGTCATGATCCAAAACAATGCGTAGAGCTGTTCGGAAAAAAACGCTGGCATAAGCTTCTGCCATTGCCTCAAAGGCTAGACGAAAGTCACCGCGGTCAAAGGCCGTACGAATGGTTGGTTCTGAACTCATGCGCTGTCAGGATGCAAGAACCTCGCCAAGGTTAGCAGGCCATAAATTAACGCGCCATGACGCGATGCACGGAGGCAATGATGCTTTTTGTGTCCAGGCCATATTTCTCCATGAGTTGAGCGGGTGTGCCGCTTTCGCCAAAGCTGTCATTGACGGCAACCATTTCAACAGGGCTAGGCATCTCCAAGGCCAATAGCTGTGCCAGGCTGTCACCAAGACCGCCATTCCGTTGGTGCTCTTCAGCGGTGACCAATCGACCCGTTTTCCCAACCGATGCCAGCAGGGCCTTTTTATCCAACGGCTTGATGGTAGAGAAATTGATCACCTCAGCAGAAATGCCTTCAGCCTCAAGGACATTGGCAGCCTCAAGGGCTTCCCACACCAAGTGACCACAGGCAGCAATGGTGACATCGCTTCCCGTTGTCAACACATCGGCAACCCCAATCTGGAAGGGGGTATCTGCTGGGGTGAAATTGGGCACTTTTGGTCGACCAAATCTCAGGTAAACGGGCCCGTCAAAATCAGCAATGGCCTTGGTTGCAGCCTTGGTTTGATTGTGATCGCAGGGCACAATAACTGTCATGCTTGGGAGCATTTTCATCAAGCCAATGTCTTCCAAAATCTGGTGGGTTGCGCCGTCTTCACCCAAGGTCAAGCCTGCATGTGAAGCACAAATTTTCACAGGTTTGCCTGAATAGGCAATGGATTGACGAATCTGATCATAAACGCGGCCAGTTGAGAAATTCGCAAAGGTGCCAGTGAAAGGGATTTTCCCGCCAATGGTTAGTCCAGCAGCCATGCTCATCATGTGAGCTTCTGCGATGCCAACCTGAAAGAAACGATCGGGAAAGTCATCAGCAAAGGCATTCATTTTCAAGGAACCCGTCAGATCTGCGCACAGAGCAACGACTTGGTCATTCTCTTGGCCAAGTTCGTGAAGGCCAATGCCAAAACCAGATCGTGTGTCTTTGTTGCCTGTATTGTGGTGATTGTGCATGGGAGGGAATTAAATGCGAACCAGGGTGGAAGACCCGGATGTCACGGTGAAGGTTTTTGTGATTGAGTAACTTGTTTGCATGGCGCTTTTAGGGCGGTATACCAACTTGTAATTACCTGGTTGCAAGCTCAGTTGTTGCCGCGTGAGATGGTCTTGTAGGTGCGTCACCCATGTCCATTGCCCCCCCTTGATGAGGAAAATGGAGCCATAGCCGGAGCTTTTCATTTGCACGGTGACATTTCCGGGGGCGGGAAAGGTGAGGGATTGGGTTTGCCCAGCCTTAATTGTCACCTCTTCCTGGTAGCGGGGCAGGGTTAGGATGTCGATGTCATAGGTGCCAGCGATGTATCGCACGCTGCTGTTGAACGGCTGCACATGCAGTATGGTTGTTTCTCCTTGATTGCGAATGACAGCCAGGGGTGGGTTTTGCATGGATTTGAGTCCAGGAACTTTCAATGTCAAATTCCCTTGATGGGTTTCCGTGCCAATGTGATTGTGCTTCCCGGGATTAATCATGACTGAATCAATGGTCACAGGTGGAATGGTGTAAACCACCCCCTCGTATGTGATCAATGGGTCCAATTGGATAGTGTCAGGGTTGTTTTGGTAATTCAAGGTGTGCACAAATGCCTCACTCACCTTGCCAGTAACCACATTGCGTAAAACCACGGGCATGTTACTCTCTGAAGGGTGACCATGCACATCCATCAGGTTGACCTGTGCTGAGGTTTCGTCAAGGATTTGATTGACAATAACACCTAATGCACGCTTGAAGGTACCTTCATCTCGAGCGTCAAAAAAAGTACCCACACAATCGAAGGCATCAATGAGGCTCTGGTCAAGGCCAACGCCAATCACAAAAGGTTTGAGCGTGATGCCTTGCTTTTGTAAAATCCGGGACGCTTCGCAGGGGTCACCACCACATTCCTCTTTGCCATCAGTGATGAGCACGACGATGTCACGACAATTGCCAGATGGACAGGGTGCAGAAGCAAAGTCTCCAGCAGCTTTAGACAAGGACAAGGCAATGGGGGTTGTGCCCATAGGCCGCAAACGGCGCAAGACTTTTTTGATTCGAGGTATGCTGGAGTTACCAAAAGACACCTCAAGTCGCGTGTCTCCGCAATCCTGTGGTGGCACAGGCTTTTGGTGACCATAAACCCTCAGGGCCAATTGAAAATGTGGGTCTTTTACCTGAGCTAAACTGTCAAGCAAACGCCCCATCAAGCGTTGAGCCACTTCCATCTTGGTGCCAGAGTCCTCCCACCGTCCATACATAGAGTTGGATGCATCCATGATGAAGAGGATGCGGTTCAATGCTGGCTCAGGTTCCGGCAAGGCAGATTGAGCCATCAGTCCTGATGACAGGATGGCAAGGATGGCTATGAGATGGCGTCGCATCATTTAAGCTGTGTAGTCAGTAAGGGTTTCAGGTAATTGAGACAAGGCATCAGCCAATTGCTCATCGCTAGGAGGGATGCCATGCCACTTGTGTGTGCCGGCCATGAAGTCAACGCCATGCCCCATGTCAGTGTGCATGATGACACAAACGGGTTTGCCTTTGCCAGTCATGCCTTTAGCGGCATGCAAGCCATGAACAACAGCAGCCATGTCATTGCCTTCATGAATGTGCATGACAGCCCAGCCAAAGGCTGTGAATTTCGATGCAATATCTCCCATCGCAAGCACATCATCGATGCTGCCATCAATTTGCTGCCCGTTGGCATCGATGGTGGCAATGAGGTTGTCTACGGATTTGGCGCCTGCATACATAGCAGATTCCCAAATTTGACCTTCCTGCAATTCCCCATCGCCATGCAGACAATAAACCAAGTTTTCATCACCATTGAGGCGTTTAGCTTGCGCAGCTCCCACGGCAACACTCATCCCTTGGCCAAGGCTGCCAGATGCGACACGAATGCCAGGTAAGCCTTCATGGGTCGTTGGGTGCCCTTGCAAGCGGCTGTTGATTTTTCGAAAGGTTGCCAACTCACTCAGGGGGAAATAACCAGAACGTGCCAGAACTGAATAAAAAACCGGGCTAATGTGGCCGTTACTCAAAAAGAAAAGATCCTCTCCTTTGCCGTCCATAGCAAAGGGTTTCACTTGTTTGTTCAACACGTCGAAGTACAGTGCCACAAAGAACTCTGCACAGCCCATGGATCCTCCTGGGTGGCCAGATTGCACGGCGTGAACCATGCGTAAGATGTCTCTGCGGACTTGGGATGCGATATCAGGTAAGGATGCGTTCATGGCGCGCGAAGGGGATTACAAATTCCTACCAAAAATACGGACACAACCAACTTATCTTTGCGCCTCAACTTTGAATTTCCTAACAATGAAATGTGGCATCGTTGGACTGCCCAATGTCGGCAAGTCTACCCTATTTAATTGCTTGAGTAATGCGGAGGCACAAGCCGCCAATTACCCATTCTGCACCATTGAACCAAACCTTGGCACAGTGAATGTGCCAGACCCCCGTTTGGAAAAGCTAGAGTCCTTGGTCAACCCTGAGCGGGTCTTGCCTGCCACGGTGGAAATTGTGGATATCGCCGGTTTAGTTAAAGGCGCCAGCAAGGGAGAAGGGTTGGGCAATAAATTCCTAGCAAACATCCGTGAATGTCATGCTATCCTGCATGTGATTCGCTGCTTTGACAATGAGAACATCACCCATGTAGATGGCTCCATTGACCCACTTCGCGACAAAGAAACCATTGACATGGAATTGCAGTTCAAGGACCTTGAAAGCGTTGAAAAGCGATTGGATAAGGCAAGAAAAATTGGTAAAACAGGTGACAAGGAAGCTTTGCGTGAGGTCCGAATGGCAGAGGCTGTTCTCAACCTACTCAATGCAGGTAAAAGTGCACGTTCCTATGATCGAAATGAAGAGGAGGAAGCGTGGCTTAAAGGTTATGAGTTGTTGACAGACAAGCCAGTACTCTATGTTTGCAATGTTGATGAGGCATCAGCCAAATCAGGCAATGAATATGTGTCTGTGATAACTGCTATAGCGAAAGAAGAAGGTGCTGGGGTGATCCATTTAGCCGCAGCTACTGAGGCGGACATCATGCAACTTGACAGCTTTGAGGAGCGACAAATGTTCCTTGATGACATGGGCTTAACAGAGCCTGGTGTCAACCGATTGATTCGTGAGGCCTATGATCTGCTCAAATTGCAAACCTATTTCACTGCAGGTGTCAAGGAAGTGCGTGCGTGGACCATTCAAGAAGGCTTCACTGCCCCTCAAGCTGCAGGTGTGATACACAGTGACTTTGAAAAGGGCTTCATTCGTGCAGAAGTCATTGCTTACGATGACTATGCGGAATTGGGCTCTGAGTCTGCTGTCAAAGACGCGGGCAAGCTTCGCGTCGAGGGACGGGAGTACCTAGTGAAAGACGGTGACGTGATGCATTTCCGATTCAATGTCTGATGGCATAAAAAACTAGAAATAATGGCCCCTTTGGGCTCCTTTTTATCCATGGAGTCTGCCCTTTGATTAGGCCGTCACTCCATCTGCTTTGGCATTGAATAGCTCAACATGCTAGCGGGGTCATCGATCAATTTCACCACAGAATATTTGCCTGGCCACACCTAGTGCAAGGATGGTTG
>TARA_B110000091_G_scaffold133363_2_pt1 | contig 20360 bp, 17 predicted proteins | sample TARA_B110000091 | Tara Oceans TARA_B110000091 (sample SAMEA4397278) | marine metagenome | biome: Polar Biome; feature: [DCM] deep chlorophyll maximum layer (ENVO:01000326); material: water (ENVO:00002006), including particulate matter (ENVO:01000060) such as... | depth 35 m
ATTAAATAAAAGACTCACTGTTTTCCGCTATAAAAAAAAGGGGTTTTTCCCTAAAAAAAAGGTGTTTTCTCCCCTTGTGAGAAGTATTGATTATACTGAGTTTTGTAACTAAGTAATTTAAACATTACTTTAATATATCGAGGGGAAATTGCTATTCCAAATATATACATCTCATCAAATCATTGATGGGATGTTTTATTATTATAGATGTTTTATATTTACATCATGAAAAAAATTGAACACATAGGTATTGCAGTAAAAGATATTGAAGCTTCCAATGAACTGTTTGCCAAACTCTATGGTAAATCACATTATAAAATTGAGGCTGTAGAAAGTGAAGGAGTAAAAACATCTTTTTTTGAGGTTGGTCCAAATAAAATAGAATTATTAGAAGCAACAAATCCAGAAAGTACTATTGCGAAATTTATAGAAAAAAAAGGGGAAGGTATTCATCATATTGCTTTTGCCGTGACTGATATAAAAGCCGAAATAAAAAGATTGAAATCTGAAGGTTTTATTGTTTTAAATGAAACTCCTAAAAAAGGCGCTGACAATAAATTGGTCGCGTTTTTACATCCAAAAACTACAAATGGAGTTTTAATAGAATTGTGCCAAGAAATAGAATAATAAAATAACACTCATTACCGTTAATGATAATTTGTATCTTGCACTAAATTTATAACTACCCTATGTCAAAATCATTTGAAAAATATCAAAAAAGACGTTTAAGATCGTCTTATTTTTCTGTAATTGTTAGTGTCGCATTAGTTTTATTTTTACTTGGTCTATTGGGCTTGTTAATATTAAAAACAAAAACAATCTCTGACCATTTTAAAGAGCAAGTAGCCGTTACAGTTTTTTTAAATGACAGTGCCAAAAAGAAAGACATCCAAAAACTTCAATCTGATTTAGAAAAAAAGGAATATACGAAGGCAGTGATTTTCACTTCAAAAGAGAATGCTGCCAAAGAATATAGTGAAGATATTGGAGAAGATTTTATTGAATATTTAGGGAAAAATCCATTAAAAAATGCAATAACAGTTTTTGTGAAATCTGATTTTGTAACACCAGAAAAAATGTCAGAAATAGATAAAGTAATCTCTAAAAATAAATTTGTTTTTGAAGTTTCTTATGACAAACCTTTAATAGATTTATTGACCAAAAATATTCAGCGGATTAGTTTATGGGTCTTAGTTTTTAGCGGCTTGTTTATGTTAATAGCAATTGTATTAATTAATAGTGCTATTCGTTTATCGGTATACTCAAAAAGGTTTACAATTAAAACCATGCAAATGGTAGGTGCTACAAAAGGATTTATTAGAAAACCCTTTATTTGGAAAGGAGTTCAGTTAGGTGTTTTAGGCGCTATTGTTGCTGTATTAGGAGTGTTTGGAGTGATGTATTATATTCATAAAAACCTTCCTGAAATGGCAATTTTTGATGATAAAGTTTTAGTAGCTACCTTGTTTGGGTCTATTTTAATTATTGGTATTTTAATTACTTTGCTAAGCACATTTTTTGCTACCAAGCGATTTTTAAATTTAAGGACAGAGGATTTATATTATTGATTTCTCAACATAATAAATTTACAAATTAATTTATTAGGATTCATTTTTCTTCTTGTATTTAGTGATGCAGAAGTAGATCAATCGAGGTAAAGAGAAGAGGTTAAATATTGCTGATTTTAAAGAAAAAGTATTAAATAAAACTGTTACTTTGTGTTTGCCTAAATCGTGGTTTTTCACTTCATAACAGATTACGTAATTATAGGTTAGATAAGAAATAAATTATACAGAATTCAAATAATTATGAAAGATAAAAAGAGTAACGAAAAATTTCTTTTTGAGAAAAAAAATTATATGATTATGATAGTTGGACTTGCTATAATCACCTTAGGATTTATATTAATGGCTGGAGGCGGAAGTGATGATCCAAATGTGTTTAATGAAGAAATATATAATTTTAGAAGAATTCGTTTAGCTCCAACATTAGTAATTTTAGGTTTAGGAGTTCAGATTTATGCAATTCTTATGAAATCTAAGAAGTAAATGAATTATTTAGAAGCTATTATTTTAGGCCTAATTCAAGGTGTAACAGAGTTTTTACCAGTTTCTTCAAGCGGACATTTAGAGTTAATGAAAGCCATTTTGGGTGATAATTCTTTAGCTGAAGAAAGCCTAGCATTCACAGTTATTTTACATTTTGCTACAGCATTGAGTACGATGGTAATTTTTAGAAAAGAAATTATTGAAATTCTCAAAGGATTATTCCAATTTAAATGGAATGAAGAAACACAGTTTTCTTTCAAAATTTTAGCATCTATGATTCCTGCAGCAATGATTGGTTTCTTTTTTGAACAGAGGTTAGAATCTTTTTTTGGAGGTCAAATACTACTTGTTGGCTTTATGCTATTAATTACGGCACTCTTACTTTTATTTGCCGATAAAGCCAAAAATACAGATAACAACGTAAAATTTGGTAGTGCTCTAATTATAGGGGTTTCACAAGCAATTGCTATGTTGCCAGGAATTTCAAGATCTGGAGCAACAATATCTACAGCAGTCTTATTAGGAATTGATAGAACTAAAGCTGCAAAATTTTCTTTTTTAATGGTTGTACCGTTAATTTTTGGGAAAGTTTCTAAAGACATTCTTTATGGCGGAATCAGTTTTGAAAGTTCGCAAATAGGAGTATTTACTGTAGGTTTTATAGCAGCCTTTATTTCAGGGTTATTTGCATGTACTTGGATGATATCATTGGTTAAAAGAAGTAAACTTTCATATTTCGCTATCTACTGTGCTTTAGTTGGTGCTATTGCGATTACATATGCTTTAATGAATTAGAATGACTGAAGATGATTACAAAAACGGACAAGTTTTATTGATTGACAAACCTTTGACTTGGACCTCATTTCAAGTGGTAAATAAGTTGCGATGGCAAATACGGCAACGTTTTGACATAAAAAAAATAAAAGTTGGTCATGCAGGAACTTTAGATCCCTTAGCAACAGGTTTGTTGATATTGTGCACAGGAAAGTTTACCAAGAAAATTGACACATACCAAGCACAAGAAAAAGAATACACTGGTACTATAGTAGTTGGTGGAACTACACCAAGTTATGATTTAGAAACTGAGATTAATGAAACATTTCCAACAGTTCATATTTCAACAGAATTAATTCATAAAACTACAACACAATTTTTAGGTGAAATTGACCAAAAACCACCTATTTTTTCAGCTATTAAAAAAGGCGGAAAGAGATTATATGAATTGGCTAGGGCAGGTGAGACAACTGAAATAAAGACCAGAAAAATTACAATTTTTAAATTTGAAATCACCAATATTGATTTGCCAAATATAGATTTTAGAGTTGTGTGTAGCAAAGGAACGTATATTCGTTCGTTGGCCTATGATTTTGGAAAAGCATTGAATTCTGGCGCACATTTAAGTGCGTTGAGAAGAACAAAAATCGGAAGCTTATCTGTTGATGATGCTCTAAGTATTGAGGAGTTTATTGAAGGCTTAATTTAGTTGTGCGTACTTTTTATTTATGAATTTTAATTACTTATCACTTATTATACTTTTTTAATAATTAATTAATCAATAATAATTGTCGAATTATCAATATATCTAAAAAATAGTCTACATTTGTAAAACAAGGCGTTTTTTTCATTAAGAAGCCAGTACAATCAATTAAAACTAATTGGTACTTGTAGATTTAATGTCTTTATTTTTTTGTATGAATTCATAGAAAATCACCTCTCACTATACTATAAATAAATTAATCAATATAATATCTTATACATCTATTTGTATAAGTTACTCACACAGTATTTCAGTTTTTCTGCTTAAATTATTTTAACCTAAAAGCGATACTTAATTTTTTTAAAAAAACCTAATGAAAATTATATTAAAATATTTCTTAATACAACTTATTTTATTGATATCGAGCAATATTTATGCTCAGGTTGGTGTTGGAACAACAACACCTGATAACTCTTCTGTTCTAGATGTTTCTTCCACCAATAAAGGGCTTTTAATGCCGCGACTAACTACAACAGAAAGAGACAATATTATACTCCCAGCAACAGGCTTAATGATTTACAATACATCATTGAATGATAGTCAATTAAATATTGGAACGTCCCTGTTACCAAGTTGGATAGGAGTCATAGGGCAAGATGGACTTATGATTGATTCTGTTAATGAAGGCGATAATATTAATACTACATCCACTAGTGATATCTTGGTGCCAGGTATGACGCTGTTATCTCAGCCGGGAACTTACCTTGTTTTATTTAATGCCCAGCACAAAACCATAATCAGTAGTCCGTCATTTAGTTCAGACCAAGGAGTTATTGATGTGGATAGTATATACCAAGCCCTTACTGCTATGACAGGGGGTACAAGTCACGCTCTTGTTTTTGGTGATGGAGAGGTTTTGCTTCCAGGTGTCTACGACGTGACTGGAGCAACATCTATTTCCGGAACACTTACTTTGGATGGTGGTGGAAACCCAAATTCCGTGTTTATTGTCAGAAGCACTGGTGCTTTTACTGCTGGACCTGGTACAACTGTAGTTTCTACTAATGGAGCAAGCCCGAATAATATATTTTGGATGTCTGAAGTGGCCCTTTCTGCAGACGATAACTCTACACTGGAGGGGATTTTAGTTTCTCCTGCCGGAGCGATTGTATTGGGAGACAATGCGAGCCTTATAGGAAGGATGTTTACAAAGTCAGGAGCATTAAGTCTAGGAGCAAATAGTACTCTTACTGCTCCATCTGGTGTTTCTTCTATCGATTTAGGCGTCCTTTCTTCATTTGTGATGTTTACCTCTAATGGTGCGGTTTCAGATGTTGCAACTTCTACGATTACCGGAGATGTGGGTACTGCATTAGGAGCTTTGACAATCGTAGGTACACATATTGGAGAACAATATCCTGCTGGCACAGCAGCTAAACCGAATCCTAATACTACTTTTGGTATTTATCAAAATGGAGTTGAATTAGCAAGTTCAAATAGAACAGTTAATTCACTAAGTTCAGTGGTGTCTACCCAGGCAATGGTTACTATTGTAACTGCAGGGCAAGCTATTGAAGTGCGTTGGAAAGTCGATGCTGGTGAAGCGACGCTTGACCATAGAATATTATCTTTGATTCGTTCTGGACATTAGTTATTTTCAATTTAAAACTAATAAATTCAGTTAGATCTCTTTTTCCATATTTAATTTATATACAATACTTAATTATATTAAAAAAGCCCTCATGAAAATTATATTAAAACATTTCTTAATACAACTTATTATATTGACTTCAAGTAATCTTTTTGCTCAAGTTGGTATTGGGACAACAACACCTGACACTTCTTCCATTCTGGACGTTTCTTCTACCAACAAAGGACTTTTAATACCTCGATTAACCACAACAGAAAGAGATAACATCACACTCCCAGCGAAAGGTTTAATAATTTACAATACAACATTGAGTGATAGTCAGTTAAATATTGGAACTCCTCCGGCACCAAATTGGATTGGTATTAAATTACAAGATGGACTTGTGATTGATTCTGTTACTGAAGGCGATGATGTTAGTACCGTATCTAATAGTGATTTGTTAGTGCCAGGTATGACGGTGTCACCTACTCCGAGTACTTACATTGCTTTGTTTATTGCCCAGATTAGGACACCATTTAGCTCAGATCAAGGTGTTATTGATCTCGACAGGATATACCAAACTTTAACCGCTATGCCAGGCGGCACTTCTCACGGTCTTATATTTGGTGATGGAGAGGTTTTGCTTCCAGGTGTCTATGACGTTGCTGGAGCAACATCTATTGCTGGAACACTTACATTAGATGGTGGTGGAAACCCAGATTCTGTCTTTATTATCAGAAGTGCTGGTACATTTACTACGGGAGCAACTACCACAAATGTAGTTTTGACTAATGGAGCAAACTCTAGAAATATATTCTGGATGTCTGAAACAACATTATCTACGGGTGCTGGATCAATAATGAAAGGAACCTTGGTTTCTCCTGCCGGAGCGATTGCATTGGGAGCAGGTACAGACCTTGAAGGAAGGTTGTTTTCAAAGGCAGGAGCATTAAGTATAGGTGCGAATAGCATTCTTAACGTTCCACCAGGTGACTCTCCGATTGATTTAGGGGTTCTTTCCTCACTTGTGATGTTTAGTTCTAGTGGTGCAGTTTCAGATACCGCACCCACTTCGATCACTGGAGATGTGGGTACTGCATTAGGAGCTTTGACAATCCTAGGTACACATATTGGAGAACAATATCCTGCTGGCACAATATCGAGTAATATAACTGCTACTTACAGTATTTATCAAAATGGAATTGAAGTAATAAATTCTAGTAGAACAATTAGTTCTGAGAATTCAATGGTCTCTCTCCAGGCAATGGTTACTACTCTAAACGCAGGTGAAGCCATTGAAGTAATGTGGAAAGTTAATACTGGAGAAGCGAAGCTTGAGAATAGAACCTTATCGTTGATTCGTTCGGGATATTAGTCACCTTGAATTTTAAACTAATAAATTCGGTATTTTAAAGAATTTCAATATGTCTTTAGATCAAAGTTACTGATGAATCTATATATAGTATTTCTGTAGTGTCTTAATTGATTACTTGATCTTCCATATCTATAAAAAAGAGTGAATCACGATGAATTAAAAACCACACATTGTCTAGTTTTCTATTCCCAAGTTTCTCACACAGATTTGCTTCTTAAAGTGTTGCTGTTATTTCAGAAGCTTTGAATGTATTAGTGTCACTACTTTTTTTGTCGGATTCTATAAGTAAAATTGAAAGGGTTTTGTCTATGTTATTTATTTACTCTTTTATCGAGAAGCCTATAAGTGTTTATCTATAAGATTTATAAAGCATAATAGTGCTGTATTCATAATAATAGTTAACTTTGACAGCAAGGCTTTTGTTTTAATTAGAAATTATGAACTCCCAATCAAAATGAATTTGTACTTGTTGATTTTTTGCCTTGAATTTTTGTAGTATATTGCGTCAAACACATCACTAGGTTTATTTTTTAGATATCCCCCCTCTATATTTAATTTATATACTATACATACTTAATTGTATTAAAAAAGACCTCATGAAAATTATTTTAAAATATTTCTTAATACAGTTTGTTCTATTGATTTCAAGTAATCTTTATGCTCAGGTTGGTATAGGAACAACAACACCTGATGTTTCTTCCATGCTGGATATTTCTTCCAACAATAAGGGGCTTTTAATGCCACGATTAACGACCACAGAAAGAGATAATATTACACTCCCAGCGACAGGTTTAATGATTTACAATACAACATTGAGTGATGGTCAATTAAATATTGGAACTTCTTTGGTCCCAAATTGGATTGGTATTAAATCACAAGAAGGGTCTGTTACTGAAAGCGATAATATTAGCACCACATCCACTAGTAATTTGTTGGTGTCAGGGATGACAATGTCTCCTCAAACGGGGACCTATTTAGTTTTATTTAATGCCCAGATTACAACACCATTTAGTTCAAGCCAAAGTGTTGTTGATATGGAAAGTTTATACGAAGACTTAATGGCTATAACGGCCACTAGCATAACTCACCCTCCCGTTTTTGGTAATGGGGAGACCTTGGGCCCTGGTGTCTATGACGTGACTGGAGTATCATCGATTACTGGAACACTTACATTAGACGGTGGTGGAGACTCAAATTCTATGTTTGTTATCAGAAGTACCGGCACATTTAGTACAGGAGTTGGCTCAACTGTAGACTTAATCAATGGAGCAAATTCCAGCAATATATTTTGGGTGTCTGAAGTGGCTTTATCTACAGCAGCTAATACAACAATGAAAGGAGCCTTGGTTTCTTCTGGCGGAGCGATTTCGTTGGGAGACAGTACAAACCTTGAGGGAAGGATGTTTACAAAGGCAGGAGGATTAAGTATAGTGTCAGGCTGTATTCTTACAGCACCATCGGGTGATTCTATTATTGACTTAGGAGTGCTTTCATCACTTGTAATGTTTACTTCTGGTGGTGCGGTTTCAGATGCTGTAACTTCTATAATAACAGGAGATGTCGCTACTGCATCAGGAGCTCTGGCCATTGCAGGGACACATTTTGGGGAGCAATATCCTGCGGGTACAATAGGGGCTAACTCTGTTACTTATACTACTTACAGTATTTATCAAAATGGGGTTGAAGTCGTAAATTCTCGTAAAACAATTAATTCGGAGAGTTCAATGGTATCTCTACAAGCGATGGCCACTAATATAACCTTAGGTGAATCTATTGAAGTACACTGGAAGGTTAATACTGGTGAAACAAAGCTTGACAATAGAACTTTATCTTTGATTCGTTCTGAAAACTAATGATGCCAAATAAATTATAAAAATCGATTGTGCCAACTTTCAGTAATAGGAATTTCCCAATTGTTTTCCAGTTCTTCTTTGGTATTTATCAAATTATTAAAAACAATGGTTTTCTCTGAAACAGCTTTCTTTTTAACTAGTTTTTGAAATTCTTTTAAGTCTTTATATTGCACAAATTCACCTTGTTTAAAAGATACATTGAGTTTGTCTAACAGTTCTACTTCATAAGTATTTTGTAGCGTGAAAATAAAACCGACAGAATCATCAATTGCTGCAACAGAAAGTGCTTCTAAAGTTTGATCTACTACAAAAATTAGAAACCGGTCGTAAAATATTTTATAGGATGCAATTATTGGGTTGCCTTCATCTTTCCAAGAGTTCAAAAAGCCTTCAGTTTTCTGTGTTATTTCTGCTATTTCTTCAGGATAAAATTTTCTGCTAGATTGGTAAATCCAAATTTTTGAAGTGTCAGGGAGTTTCTCAAAATCAACAAGCATAGAAAATACATTTAAGTGTATCATACAAAAATAGACAATCAATTGTTAAAATTTTTAGAAAGAGTAGAATAATCGCTATTTTTACAATCTTCAAAAAAATGATGAATAGACATATCCTGTATATATTGTTAATAACTGTTTTACTGACTTCATGTAAGCCAGAAACTAATGGTGTTGATGAAACTGAAGGTACTTTAGAAGTTGCTCAAGATGAAGATGCAACGATTAGTAGTATTGGAATCACATTATCTACAAAATCAAAACAAGAAACAGATGTTTGGATGACCTATCAAATGGTACAATCTAAAATAAATGGATATTATAGTGTTACTAAGAGTCAAGCGTTACAAAATGCAAGAGAATTGGCAGACCTAGTTAAAAATGCTTCTGACTCTATAAAGATTAAAAAACTAGATAGGCCAGACATTAAAATTAGATTTAATGTACTCTCCAATCATGCTTTAAGATTGGATGATATGTCTACAATCAATAAAATTTCTGATGATGAAGTAATGAATGAAGTCACGAGTATTTTAAATGCATTTTCTGCAATTAATGAAAAGATCAATGTTATTTATAAGATTGAGCAATATGAAGAAGAACTAGAAATAACTTCAGAAAAAACAGAATTCTTAGAGATTAGCACATCAAAAAAAGTAAAGGTTGTTAAAGAGCCAATTAAAAAGAAGTCTCAAAAAAGGAGTAGAATAGGGCTTCCGTTATTGAAAAAAGAGAGTTTAAATAAAAAATCTTAAATAAATATTAATAAAAAGAGTGAATATTTTAATTAACAGAGAATTAAACTAAATTAGCAAACCAAAAACCAAATTTATTTATAAATGAAAACAAACTATATCAAAGCAGGATTGCTCACAATCGCAGTTTCTGTAGGTGTCACTTTAAATTCTTGTAAAAAAGAGGTGGAAACACCAAAAGTTCCAGGAATCGATTTAACAAAAATGGATCCTAACGTAAAACCAGGAGAAGATTTCTTTAAGTATGTAAATGGAAGTTGGTTAGAAAATACTGAAATCCCATCTGACAGAACAAGTTGGGGAAGTTTTAATGAGTTACGTAAAACAACTGATGCAGATGCATTGGCAATTTTAAAAGAAGCAATAGCAAATGGAGAATCTATTTTAAAAGATGCTGCAAATGTGAAGACGATGACAGATCAACAAAAAGCAGTAAATCTTTTTGAATCAATCATGGATACTGTAACTAGAGATAAGCAAGGAATTGATCCTTTAATGCCTTATTTAGCAAAAGTAGATGCTGTAAAAAATATTGACGATTTACAAAAATTATTAATTGAAATGGAGCCCTATGGAGGTATCGGTTTCTTTGGTGCAGGAGTCGGTTCTCATCCAAAAAACAGTAATATCAATGCTGGATATTTAGGTGGAGGAACGCTTGGATTATCTAGAGATTATTACGTAGATACAGATGAAGATACGAAAGTAAAAAGAGAAAAATATCGTGTACATGTTGCTCGTATGTTACAGGTTATAGGAGATACGGAAGAAGAAGCGAAAGCAAATGCAGATAAAGTTTTAGCTTTTGAAACGCGTATGGCTGCACCAAGAATGACCAAAGAAGATAGGAGAGATGCTCGTAAGCGTTTTAATCCAAAGTCTATAGTAGACTTAAATAAGATGACTCCGTCAATAGATTGGAGAGCATACTTTGATGGTATTGGAGCAAAAAGTTTAGATACAGTAATCGTTACTGATCCTGGATATTTTACAGCTTTAGAAACGCTATTAAAAGAGAACAATGTTGATGATTGGAAAAACTATTTGCGTTGGTCTGTGATTGATGTAAATGCAGGTTATTTATCAACAGATATTGAGAAAGCAAACTGGGAATTTTATAGTAGAGATTTAAGAGGAGCTAAAGTCATGAGAGATCGTGAAGAAAGAGCTTTAGGTACTTTAAACGGAAACATTGGAGAAGCATTAGGAAAGTTATATGTAGAGGCTAAGTTTCCGCCAGAAGCAAAAGCAAAAGCAGATAAAATGATTAAAAATGTAATGCTAGCTTTTGAAAATAGAATTAACAACATAGACTGGATGGCTCCTGAAACAAAGGAGAAAGCGATTGAGAAATTGAGAAAAATGAATGTGAAAATAGCATATCCTGATGTATGGAAAGATTATTCAGCATTAGCATCTACAAGTGTAAAAGATGGGGGTTCTTATTTTGATAATACATTGAACTTAAAGAAATGGAGTTTTAAAGAAGATTGGGCAAAATTAGGAAAAGAAGTAGACAAGAGTGAGTGGATGATGGCTCCTCAAGTAGTAAATGCTTACTTTATGCCTCCTTATAATGAAATTGTATTTCCAGCGGCAATCTTACAACCTCCTTTCTATAACTATCAAGCAGATGACGCTGTAAATTATGGTGGAATAGGTGCTGTAATTGGTCATGAAATTTCACATTGTTTTGATGATTCAGGATCTCGTTATGATGGAGATGGAAACTTAAACAATTGGTGGACAGAAGATGATTTAGCGAAATTTACTACTTTAGGAAAACAACTTGAAGATCAATATAGCGCTGTTGAAGCATTACCTAATGTTAAGTTAAACGGTAAGTTTACTTTAGGAGAAAATATTGGAGATTTAGGTGGGGTTAGTGCTGCTTATGATGGGCTTCAAATAGCCTTAAAAGAAAGTGGAGCTACTGAGCCAATTGATGGGTTTACACCAGAGCAACGCTTCTTCATGTCTTGGTCAACTGTTTGGAGAACTAAGATGAGAGATGATGCATTGAAAAACTTAATTAAAACGAATACACACGCACCAGGAATGTATAGAGCAGTAATGCCATTACAAAATGTAGATGCTTTTTATACAGCATTTGACATTAAAGAAGGCGATAATATGTATTTAGCACCAGAAGATAGAGTTAGAATTTGGTAATAAACACATTATAAAATAAAAAAAGCGTCCAAGAAATTGGACGCTTTTTTTATTTTATAAGCTCATTCACTTTTTCATAGACCAAGTTTGATTCCCAACCTCGATAGAGTAAATAATCTGCCAATTTCTTTTTCTTTTTATAAGGGTTTGATTCTGTAATAGTATCAAATTTTTTCAGAGCAAGGGTGTTAAATGTATTGAAATAATCACTTTCTTCAATCTCTTTCAATGCAGTCTTTACATTATAAGCCGAGATATTTCGAAATTTTAATTCTCTCACAATTCTCACTTTTCCCCATTTTTTTATTCTGAATTTTCCTCTAGCAAAACTTTTTGAAAATCGTTCTTCATTTAAAAAGTCATGTTGAATTAAATGAACAATAATAATATCATGAGTTTCAGGAATCATATTGCAATCATAGAGTTTACTTATCACTTCTTTATGACACCGATCTTGATATACACAGTAACGTTCAAGTGCACGTTTGGCTTCTTCTAATGTATATGATTTTTGAGAATTCATAGTCGCAAGATACTTTTTTATAACATCAAAAAAAATCCGAAGTCAAAGACATCGGATTTCAAAAACGATTGATATTTTAAATAATCAATTAGTTAATAACAGTTCTAGGTGCGACTTTTCTTTTTAACCACATTTTAAATTTAGTTACTAAGAAGAAAAGAATAGGAACAATAATAAGCGTTAAGAAGGTTGCGACAATTAAACCGTAAATAACTGTCCAAGCCAATGGTCCCCAGAAAATAACATTATCTCCTCCAAAATAAATATGAGCGTCAAACTCACTAAACAAGGTAAAGAAATTAATATTCAATCCTATTGCCAATGGTATCAAACCGAGTATAGTTGTTATAGCAGTTAATATCACAGGGCGTAATCGTGCTCTACCTGCCTCAACAATAGTTTCAAATAAATCTTGCGCTTCTAAATAGGTGACTTCATCCAACCCTTTTTCGACCTTCTTTCTGTCAATTAATAGTTGTGCATAATCTAACAAGACTACACCATTATTTACCACAATCCCTGCTAGCGAAATAATTCCCATCATCGTCATCATAATTACAAATGCACTTCCTGAAATTACGATACCTCCAAAGACTCCAATCAAACTCAAGAAGATAGCTATCATAATGATAGCTGGTTTTGAAATTGAATTAAATTGAAGAATCAAAATTAAAAAGATCAATCCAAGACCCGTAAAAAAAGCACCCATTAAAAATACCATTTGTTTGTTCTGTTCTTCAATCTGACCTGTGAAATCTATTTTGACACCTTTTGGTAGTGATTTAAAATTTTGCATTTCATTTTGAATCTGTGCAACAATTGCTCCAGCATCAGTAAATCCAGGGGAAAGAGCAGAATAAACTGTTACTACTCGTTTTACTTTTTTATGTTTTATGGCACTAAAACCTGAATTATTTGTATGTGTAGCTACGGCAGAAACTGGAATGCTTTTAACTTTACCACTTGCTTGATCTCTAAAAGTCATTTTTTGATTAAAAAGGGCACTGGTATTATACCTATTCGCTTTATTAAAGCGAACATAAATATCATAATCCTCACCATCTTCTTTATAAACACCAGCTTTGGCTCCAAAAATTGAATTACGCAATTGTTGTCCTACTTGACCTGTAGACACACCTAGTTCTCCTGCTTTTTCTCTATCTACAACGACTTTCATTGATGGCTTATCTTTATTGACATCAATTTTTAATTCATCAATTCCAGCAATATTTTTGGTATTGATAAATTCCCGCATTTTTTCAGCAGTTGTAATTAATTCAGCATAATCCTCTCCTTCAATTTCTATATTAATGGGAGAACCTGCTGGCGGTCCGTTTAAATCTTTTTCAACCGAAATTAAAACTCCAGGATAAATTCCAACCAATGCTTTTTGTACTTTTTGTCGTAGGATTTCACTGTCTTCTCCACGTCTATATTTATATTCACGCATGGATGCAGTAATTTTTCCCTTATGAGGCATTTCTGCTGCAGAACCTCCATCTGTTTGTGGGTTCCCTGCACCTTCACCTACTTGAGATACAACACTTTCAACTAAAAAATTATAATCATCATCCATATACGTACTTTCATTAAGTACAGAATAGACTTTTTCTTCTATCTCCTTGGTAATACTATTTGTTTTTTCAATATCTGTTCCTTGTGGATATTCTATATATACAATAATCTGATTTGGCTTGTTATCTGGAAAAAATTCTACCTTTGTTCGTTGAGTGCTCAATGAAGCCCCAAAAGCCATAAATGCAGCGATTAATAATAAAAATGTACCGGTAGTTAATATATACGGGCGTATTCCAGTAAGTGCGCTTTTCAATTGCCTTTCATACCAGTTTTCGAGACGGGTTAATACTTTAGTCTGGAAATAGTTTGCCATTTTTCGGAGTACAAAACGATATACCCAAAGCATGATAGCAGTAAATATCATGACACTTCCTAATCCTCTATATGCACCTCCAACAATAAAGATAAATAAACCAATTAGCGCAACAATAGAAGAAATAATAATGATACGTTTTATGGGCATATCTTTATCTTCTACCGTCATAAATTGTGAGACCAATACGGAGTTAAAGAAGATTGCGACAAATAATGACGAACCTAAAACTACTGAAAGTGTAATAGGGAAATAGACCATAAACTGACCCATAACTCCAGGCCAAAGACCTAAAGGAATAAATGCAGCAACTGTTGTCGCTGTTGAAATAATAATAGGAAAGGCAATTTCACTAATTCCTTTTTTTGCTGCGTCAACACGATTCAGACCTTCTTCATCCATCAATCGATAGACGTTCTCTACAACTACAATCCCATTATCTACAAGCATTCCTAGACCCATAATCAATCCGAAGAGAATCATCGTATTCATAGTGTAGCCTAGCATACTTAAAATCATCAATGACATAAACATCGACATTGGAATTGCAAAACCTACAAATAGTGCGTTTTTAAACCCAAGGAAGAACATTAATACAGTTACGACTAGTATAATCCCAAATAAGATATTGTTTACTAGATCATCTACTTGACCTATAGTTTTAGAAGATTGATCATTGGCAATGGTTACTTTTAAGTTTGGAGGAAAAATAGTTGACTTAGCCTCTTTTACAATCACTTCAATCTTTCGTGCAGCCTCAACCATATTTTCACCAGAACGTTTCTTAACGTCAAGCATTACTACTTGCTCTCCGAATTCTCTCGCATAGGTTGTTTTATCCTTATCTTTAAACGTAACAGACGCTATATCTTTTAAATAAATAGGGCTATTATCTTCAGATTTAACAACGATACCATTTAATACTGAAGGTTTTTCAATCTCACCTACAATTCTTATAGTTCGTCTCTGTCCACTTGCGATTAAATTTCCTGCAGACATCGTCATATTTTCATTCCCTATTGCCCCAATAATATCATTAAAGCTGACTTGGGCAGCCATCATCTTATAAATATCAACAGCGACTTCAACCTCTTTATCTTGAGCGCCACGAATGTCTACTTTTTTAATTTCTGATAAGTCTTCAATTTCATCTTGTAAATACTCGCTAAATTCTTTTAATTTATCTACAGGATAATCTCCAGAAATATTGATATTTAAAATTGGAACTTCCTCAGACATACTCAATTCGAATACATTTGGTTCAACTTTCGCATTGTTAAAAGTTGGCCAATCTTCACCAGAAGTTTCAGAATCTATTTCGTCTTTTACCTTTTGTTTTGCTTGATCTACTGTGATGCTTTCATTAAACTCCACAACTACCATAGAGTAATCTTCTTGTGAAGTTGAGGTGATTTCTACAACATTACTTAAAGTTTTTAACTTATCCTCAAGAGGGTCGGTAATTAATTTTTCAATATCTTCAGCAGTATTTCCAGGAAATACAGAGCTTATATAAATTTTAGTTTCTCTTATCTCAGGAAAATTTTCTCTAGGCATACTATAATATGCAGAACCTCCTAAAAATAAAATTAAAGCAATAACTACATAAATAGTAGTTTTATTAGCAATTGCCCAAGATGATAACCCAAATTCTTTATCTAATTTTTTTTGTTGTTTTGTCATTTTGATAATTTATTTGTTCGAGATTTCAACCTCTTGCTGATTTCTTACACTTCTTGCACCTTCTTGAATAATCTCAACGTCATTTTCTAGACCTTTTAATACTTCAATTACATCTCCTTGTGTTTTTCCAGTTTCAATGATTACTTGATCTGCAATTGCATATTTTTCATTTTTGTCTTTTACAACATAGATGTATTGTTCGCCATTTGCATTTTCTGAAATAATATCTTGTGGTATTAAGATGGCATTTTCATTTGTATAATCATTGATTTTCAATTTTGCTGTAAGATTTGGTTTTATAGTTCTATCTTTATTTGGAACAGCAATTTCAATTTTAAAAGTTCTATTAGCAGGATTGATGAAGTTACCTGTTTGACGAATTTTTGCATTCATAGTTTTTCCTAAAACGGGAAATTCAACAAGTACATCTTTGTTTTTAGAAACACTTGAAATGTAACTTTCTGGCACGTCAGTTTCAATATACATATCTCTTAAATTTACGATACGCATTAATTGAGATTGACCAGGAGAAACAACACTTCCTTGCTCAGAAATCACGTCATCTATCACTCCTGAAAATGGAGCTCTTACAGAACTTTTTTCCAACTGACTTTTCAGTTGACTTACTGCTTTTTGTTGTGCTTCATAACTAGATTTTGCTTGTAAGTATTGAATTTCGCTTCCTATTTTTTTATCCCAAATACGCTCTTGACGTTCAAATGTTGTTTTGGCAAGATCTGCTTGAATTTGTAATAGAGCAACTTGCTGTCCCATTCCACCGTCATCAATAGAAGCTAATAATTGCCCTTTAGAAACCCTTTGTCCTTCTTTCACATAAACTCTTTGTAAGATCCCAGGTATTTCAGGATAAATAACAAGATTCTGTTTAGTCTGAACGTTTCCTTGCAATTCTAAATAATGATTAAAAACTTCTTGTTGAACAGTGAAAGTAGTAATCAATGGTATTTTTTTAGATTTATCTAATTCTGAAATTTTATCATCAAGTTGTTTAATCTTATTATTTATTTCTTGTTGTTGAGTAACAATTGTGGCTCTTTTTTGTCTGATAGTTTCGAGATTGTCAGTTGCGATTATTTCTTCAATAGATTGTTCTTTGTTATCACCACAAGAGATGAGTAAAACAGTTAAGAGAGTAAGTGAAAGTAAATTTTTCATAATGTTTTTTGTTTATTAGTTGTTGGCTTGATTTAGAATAACTTCTAGTTCTGTTTTTGTGTTAATAACATCAAGCATTGCCTGTAAAAATTCTTGTTGCGCACTATATAATTGAGATTGTGCTTGTTGTAAATCGAAACTAGAGCCGATTCCTTCAAAATATTTAATTTGATTCTTTCCTTCTATGCTTTCTGCTAATTTTAAAAGCTCTTTTTTGGTATTATATTCTTCAATTGAAAATTCATAATTACTTTTAGCAGAAGCAATTCCTAATTTTAGGTTTTGCTCAATTTCAATAACATTATTTTCAGACTTTTCAAGATTTAATTTTGCGCGTTTTCGAGTTGCCTTTCCCCATCCAGAAGTGAATAAAGGAACACTTAAATTAACTCCAAACAAAGAAGATGGAAACCATTTCTGATCGTTGGTTGCAAAAGAGTAGGTTTCGCTAAAACCAGACACTCCGCCATTTACAAAAGCACTCACAGTTGGAAACTTTCTGTACTTCTCTAGTTTTAGTAATAATTCTTTCGAACGTTTCTCGTTAAGGGCAATTTTATAGTCAATATTATTTTCAATATTTTCTTCTGAATTTAATAAGTTCAAGTCAATATTCTCAGTTGTTAAATTTTCTAAAGTATTGGATAAAGTAATGTTTTCGTTTACGTCTAACCCTATAGTAATGTTTAACATTTTCAAACCTAAGCTGTGAAGTCTTGTTACATTTTTTAAATTGCTTTCAATGCTCGAAACTGTAATTTTTAATTGATCTACGTTTTCTTCTTCAGTCATTCCGTTTTCGTAAACAATTTTAGCAGCTTTTAAATTTTTTATTTGAACTATTTTGTTACGTTCAAAAACAGCAATACTTTCTTCAAGTAATAGAACATTTCCATAAGCATTAATAACTGCTTTACGAATTTCAATGTCCGTTTTTTCTTTTGCGTTTTTCGAAATTTCTAAAAACACTTTTGCCGATTGTAAGCCTACTATATAAGAACCATCAAAAAGAAGCTGACTTAAGGTAACTCCAGCTGTTAAAGTATGTCTTGGGTTTGCGTTTTCGGTAATTTGACTTCCAAAAGCAAATGCTCCTTTTTTTAACCAGTTTTGATATTCAACCGAAGCACCAATTTGAGGTAATCCCTGTGCAATAGCTTCCCATTTTTGCTGCTTGGCAGCTTCAATATCTCGTTCAGCATTTTTTCCTGTTCGATTATTTTCTAAAGCATAATCTATAGCATCTTGAAGGCTAAATTTTTTAGTTTCTTGTGCGCTTATAATAAGCGAAAAGAAAAATGCAAGTATTAATAATTTATTTTTCATTTTTCAACAATATTTTTTCCATGTTTTGTAATCCTTTTTCAGTAGCAATTGCTCTAATGTGATATTCTAAATAACTTTCTAATAAATATGCTGGTTTAAATATGTTTTGTGGAAATGTTTCAACATCTTTTATTCCAATAATACCATTAAAATACAATCGAGTAATAAAATCTAAGTCCATTCCTTCCCTATAGATACCTAGTTTTACACCCCTCTCTAAATTCTCAAACACACATTCTTTCATCAAGTCAAATTGACGTTTTTTTAATGAAATAAATAATTGAGGATAGTATTTTTGAAGTTGATATTGCGGAGAAGTTTTTTCATTCTTTAAATGCTCCATGACAAAACTTTTAATTGCAAAAAGTTCATCTATTGGGTTCTTTTCCAATTCACAGATTAAGTTAATTCCATTAGAAATGAATTCGAATAAAAACAAAGTGCTCGCTTCAACAAGTTTTGTTTTATTTTCATAATTAGCATAAATTGTCTTTTTTGAGATCCCCAATTGCTCAGCAAGATCGTCCATAGTAACACTCTTAAACCCATAGTTTAAAAACATTTCTGTGGCTTTTGCTAATATTTTTTCTTTCATTTTTCTGACAAAATTCTGTGCAAATGTAAGTTGGAAACTTTAAACACACAATAAGTTTCCAAAGTTTTCACATTTTTTTAACGTTTTATTAAACTTTCAAATTATTTTTACAAAAAAAAGAATCATGTTGTCAGTTTATAAAGAAGAGTTTCTAAAGCATTTAGAACAAAAATTAGAGATTAAAGAGCCTAAAAACTTATACGAACCTATTAAATATATTTTAGGCTTAGGGGGAAAAAAAATCCGCCCAATATTAACTTTGATTGCAGCCGACACTTTTGGAGGAGATTATAAAAGAGCTTTAGATGCTGCATTGGCAGTTGAGGTATTTCATAATTTTACTTTGATTCATGATGATATTATGGATGATGCACCTTTGAGAAGAGGTAATGTTACTGTTCATGAAAAATGGGATACTAATATTGGTATTTTATCTGGTGATGCAATGTTAATTCAGGCATACCAACATTTAGAGGGTTATGACTCTCATACTTTTAAACGTTTGATAAAACTATTTAGTAAGACTGCATTAGAAGTTTGTGAAGGCCAACAAATGGATGTTGATTTTGAAGATAGAAATGACGTGTCTATAAATGAATATATTACCATGATCACATTTAAAACATCTGTTTTAATAGCAGCAGCCTTAAAAATGGGAGCCATAGTTGCTAATGTTGATGATATAGAAGCTGATAAAATATATAAATTTGGATTAAATTTAGGATTGGCATTTCAACTACAAGATGATTATTTAGATGTTTTTGGAAATCCAGAAACTTTTGGAAAACAAATAGGAGGTGATATCATAGAAAATAAAAAAACCTTTTTGTATTTGACGGCTTTAAAAAATTCTACACAGAAAGAAAAAGAATTCCTTGAAAAGTTATATTCTAATAAGTTGAATGAGAATCAACAGAAAATTGAGAAAGCCAAAAGTCTTTTTGTATCTTCATCTGCAGCCGATAAAACAATCAAATTAATAAAGCAATACACTCAAAAAGCATTTGAAATATTAGAAACAATCTCTACTACAACTGACAAGAGAAAATTGTTAAAGGACTTTGGAAATACATTAATGAATAGGGAAGCTTAATTAAATTCTAAAGGAGTTGCTACAGAATTTGTATATTCTTTTATTCATATTTTATAACGGTCTAAATTGACTCTAAAGACAAATTTCCGGAAAGTGTTCTTAGTCAAAATGTTGTAATAATTTAACAAAAAGAAGGTTAAGGGTTAATACATATAATTAAATATTAAAAGCAAAAAAAATTGTGTAGAAAATAAATTAATAGTAATTTTGCACTCAGTTTTAGGACCCATAGCTCAGCTGGTTAGAGCACCTGACTCATAATCAGG
>TARA_B110000091_G_scaffold34961_1_pt1 | contig 20259 bp, 15 predicted proteins | sample TARA_B110000091 | Tara Oceans TARA_B110000091 (sample SAMEA4397278) | marine metagenome | biome: Polar Biome; feature: [DCM] deep chlorophyll maximum layer (ENVO:01000326); material: water (ENVO:00002006), including particulate matter (ENVO:01000060) such as... | depth 35 m
GTAAACCCGATCAGCAGTATCATCGTTAAATATCTCCCAACTACCTACTACATACTCAGGGTAAGCAAGCTCTGTTTTTGCGATTAATTTGTCGATTGGCATGCGCTCTGGCAGTGCTTTTACAACATAGTGACTGCTTGGCATAAGTAAGCCATCTATTTCACTTTTAAAAACTAATACGCTCCCTGTAATACTAATAACAATCAAGGGAATGAGAGCTATAAGAGCGATCCAACTGTGAATTTTAAAAAGAGTTTTTCTCATAGATAGTTTTATATATTGCAGTTAATGACTTGCGCATGATAACAACTATCATTTTCATTTAATAGCTTGTGAGTAGGTTTTCTATTAAATAGGTAAACCGTGAACTTAATTCTACGGTTTTTGTATACCTAGCTTTCCAGTACCTAAAATAAGAATATCTTATTTAGTTGAGTTAAATTTACGCGGCTCTACAATGCCGCGCTCATAGTAAAAGCCTTTTAAAAACAGATGTTTATTAAATGTTTTTATTTCTGTTTTTAATTAACATTTATATAACGAGCGAGGTTGCTTTGGCGCATTATTTGCCTATATTGTCTTCTTTTATTTTGGTTTTTAGTTTTTTACCATTACTAAACAAAATTCGAAAAAATCGTAGTGTCTCTGGTTTGTCACTATTAATGATGACATTTGGATTAGCACAAAGCCTTTATTTTATAACCTACAATATTTTCTTTGAGCGCTATTATATTGCGTTACCATTTATTGTAACCGGTGCGTTAAGCGGGCTTATTTTATATTTTTTTGCACGTTTCAATGCAGCTAAACGAGAACGTGTACAGCTGGTTACTATGCTAGGTTTTTCGTTACTGCCTTTTTCACTGCTTTTAAATTCAAGCCTTGATACTGCAACGGTATTAAGCGCTTTAACGTATGTTGGTCTTGTGATGAGTTCGGTACGTGTTATGCCGCAAACTTATAAAACATTGCGTACGGGTAATGTGAGTAATTTAAGCGCGCGCTACTTTAGCTTGCAGTTTATTGCTGGTATTTGCGGCTTAGTTGTTGAGCTTACGACAGTTGCTCCAAGCACGGCGCACTTACTTATGTTTATTATGCTATTGCTTACCAATGCTGTGCAATTTGGTTGTATGCAATACTATAGGATGCGACCTGTAATGGCTTAAAGCAAAAATAAAAGTGCTAATTTAGTTTAGGTATGGCAGTTTTAAGCTATTAATCATTACAAAGTTTAAACAATGCAATTAGCTATTCATCAAATTGATGCGTTTACGAATGAGTTATTTAAAGGTAACTATGCGGCAGTGATCCCACTAGAATCGTGGTTAAGTGACGATTTAATGCTAAAGATTGGCGCTGAGAATAACGTATCTGAAACTGCTTTTACCTGCCTGCAAGACGATGGAAGTTTTGTTATTCGCTGGTTTTCACCGTTAATGGAAATCGACTTTTGTGGTCACGCCACACTTGCGGCTGCCTATGTTTTATGTGAAGAGCATAATATATCGAAAATTCGCTTTGTTGCTGATGCGGTGGGCGAGCTAATCGTTAATAGAAACGCTGATGGCAGCTTTGCAATGACCTTTCCTAAGCAAGCACCGATTGAGGTACAAAATGTACCACAGCAATTGCTTGATGGCTTGTCTATACAACCGAGTAAAGTACTTAAAAATCGTCAAGCTTACTTTGCTATTTATGAAAATGCCGATCAAATACTTGAATTAAAAACTAACTCCGAGCTTTTAAAAACGCTTTATCCACTTGATGTAGTGGCTACAGCACCTAGTGATGATTACGATTTTATATCTCGTTATTTTTGGCCTGCAAGCGGTGGCGACGAAGATTATGTAACGGGCTCAATTCATACTGGCTTGGCACCTTACTGGGCGCAGCAATTGGGTAAAACTACGTTAAGCGCTTATCAGGCTTCAAGCAGAGGCGGGCATTTAATTTGCAAAGTGGATGATACAACCGTCACTTTGACCGGGCATGCTGTAAGGTATTTAAAAGGCACTATTTATATTTGAGCTGTGAATTAAGTTATAAAAAAGGCCACGTAAATCGTGGCCTTGGTTTACTCAATTAGTAGAGGTATTTTATGCTTCTAGCGCTTTTGCAATTAAGCGATCAATATATTTTTTATGCGCTTTAGTTGCTGTATCTGCACCCCAAGCAACACTGGTATCGGCTATTTGAGTTAGCTGATATAACGCGGCTGTTTTAGCCAAGTTATCGTATTTGCTTGCTTTACCAAGACCAGCAATTGCAATTAACTGGTTAACATACTCAATTTGTAAGTTGTGACTAATAGAGTTTGCGTCTTTGCTTTTCACGAAAATGCTGGCGGTTAAATCTTCCATAAACTGAGTTAGGCTATATTCGTTACCGTACAGAGCTGTGTCAGAAATACGCAGTAATACCGCTGGGTGTAATAGCTGTGCAAGTACAGACTTTTGCATCCCTAAAATCATTTGGTGTGCTTTAGGGTCTTCATTTTTGCCGTAGTGATTAAAGCCACGACGTTGCAACTGTAAGTAGCTATAAAGAGGTTGCATATTTTGTAGTACATCTGGCGCAAATACAAACTTGGCAAGTATATCCATTGCTTGTGTTTGACGCTCAAGCGATACCGGTGTAAATGGTTTATCTGCATTTGTATCACCCACTACAGCGCGCTCAACGTATACGCCACCAATCTGGCGAGAAACCACACCTGCTTGAGCTCGGTACTGACCAAATAAGCTATTAGCAGAGGTAACAAGCTGTTGGTAAGACTCACCTTTAACCGTTGCTTTATCTTTTAGCTCAGTAAATAGTTTATTAATTAGTGCCATACGATCTGCGCCATAGGCAGCAGGGTTTGATGACAAATCACCAATCATTACACGTGGATCGATATGGCGACCTGGTGCGCGCATATCGTCTGCATCGTTACCAAAGGCAAGGGCATGTTCACTTGAACGAGCAAGTATTTTTTCAAGTCGAGCTTGCTCAGCAGCTTCATCTGCAAGCGCTACGCTGTACCCATAGTTAATTGCCCAATCATCGTAAGGACCAGGTTTTGTTTGAAAAATATCACCTTGCTGCATACCAATTGGGGCAATGTTAGCGGGTGCATAATCCATAACAGAACCGGTTACTATGCCTTGTGTTTTGTTTTTATCGTGTACTTCTTTTTCATCCCACAAAATTGATGATTTCATATTATGGTTAAGACCTAAAGTATGGCCAACTTCGTGAAGTACCAATTGCGTTAGACCTTGGCGAAGCATTTCTTTATCTTCAATTTTGTCGCCGCTAGCAAGGCCTTTGGCAAACATTAGATTTTGTTGAATCTCATGCCCTAGTGAGCAATTTAGCTCGCCGGTATTTGTTGTTTCACTGTGGCTCATTGTTCCTTGTGTGAAAAGTGTGTCGTAAATCCAACGGTTTTTCATAAATACAAACTCAAGCATAATGTCTGAGCCCAGTATTTCGCCTGTTAATGGGTTAGCAAGTGCAGGTCCGTATCCGCCAAATGGAGGCTTAGGTGACGAAGTCCAGCGCAGTACGTTGTAATTGATATCGCCCGCATCCCAGTCTGCATCGTCTGGTTGTACTTTTACCTCTAAGGCATTTTTAAAGCCGGCTTTTTCAAAAGAGGTATTCCACGTTAAAACAGCGTCACGAATAGTATCGCGCCATTCAATGGGTGTGGTGTTTTCTATCCACCAAGTAATTGGTTTTACTGGCTCTGAAAGCGCTGCACTTGGGTCTTTCTTTTGTAAGTCCCAGCGTTTTATAACATCTTGATAAGGTGCCCAATCGGTAGATGTCATTTGATCAAATTGATTTGTAAAATAACCAATGCGCGCATCATCCATACGTGGTGCGTAGTTATTGCTAGGTAGAGCGACAAACGAGTGCTGAACTTTTACCGATACGCTACGCGGGTCGCTTACTGCATTTGAGCCACGTACCGTTGGGCTTGGGTTAGTAAATACGTAATCAACAACTACGTCTAAGTTATTAGGATATGGACGCTGTTTAATAATTCGTGATTTTTTATCGTCTAGTTTACCTACTTTAAAGCGTTTTTTAGCGTTTTTATCTGCTGGATTTGGCGTAGGTGATACTTTGTGAAGTGCTTCGCTTAAAAATAACTTATTTACATTAAATGCTATTTTACCGTCTTCTTCTTTTTCTATTTTAATGCTCGCAAGTACCGCTTCACTAATATTGGCATCACTCGCTTTTGAAATTGCACTGCTTTCGTCAAATTTGTAGCGAGGTGTTTTGCTAATAATATCGATACGGTCAAAGTATTTTCTAAATTCAATTAACTTAGTTTCGCGGTACGAACCACGATAATGGCCTGCATCTGTAACGCCATCGACAGTGTGCGCAAAATACACAAACGGCGTATTGAGTTGGGATTCGTTAATCACCATAAGGTGCTTACCGGTTTTTTCGTCTTGATAAAGGCTAAATATACCGGCAAATTCGGTTTGTCCTTTGATCATTTCGCTAAGTGTTTTTGACTCTTTTTCGTCTTTTTTATCGGCTGCAAATGCATGGCTGCCAAACGCTAAGCTAAGCGCAAGGGTGATGGTCGTTAATTTCATTTTGAGACTTTTAATATTTGTTAATTTAATTGGACTGTACGTAAATTAATTTAATTTCGCACATCTTCGCGATGAAATTTAAGTGTTTAACGCTAATAAACTGATATTAATGAATAAAAGTTTGTAACAAAATATAACGAATGAGGTGAGCTGCATGTGAAGTTATATTCTATAGCCCTAAATAGCAGCGGTTTATATGTATTTGCAACAGTTGCTTACAAATGTCACCTTAATGTTTCATATGGCTCTGGTATTATGGCGTTAATAGAATTTTGGGGATAATAGGATATGCAAACAAATTCACTTAGATGGTTTTTTCCATTTGTGGCGCTCATTGTTGGTGTTGTTGGCTTTATGGGAATCAATGCCATTGCAAAAGATCCAGAAAAAAAAGAAGTAATTGATACTCGTCCAACAGTGCAAGTTGAGCCAGTGATTGCAAACGATCACCAAGTTATTATTAATAGCTACGGTGAAGTAAAGCCTCTTGAAAATACACTGCTCTCGGCGCAGGTGTCGGGCGAGGTGTTAAGTTGGCATCCTAATTTTGTAGCCGGTGGCATAGTTGCTCGCGGTGAAACCTTATTCACTATCGAAAAAGACAACTATGAAGCAGCAGTACTTGTTGCAGAGGCCGAGCTTGCTCGCGCACAAGCGGGTTTAATAGAGGAACAAGCTCAAGCTCAAGTAGCCGAAGACGAAGCCAAGCGCTTTCCAAGTAAAGCGCGCACAGATTTATTTTTACGTAAACCTCAAGTGCTCAGTGCACAAGCATCTGTTAAGTCGGCGCAAGCTGCATTAAAGCGCGCGCAACGTGATTTGGATAATTGTGATGTTACAGCCCCTTACGACGCATTGGTTATTAGTCGAAATATAGGTGTTGGACAATTTGTCACTATGGGTTCGCAAGTTGCTGAACTCAATAATATTGAGACCGCTGAAGTGATTATTCCTATAGCAGGGTTCGATAGCGTTTTTTTGCCAGAGCGTATTAAAGGTATTACCGCAACGATTATTCAAAAAGGCCTAAACAGCTTCACCCGTGAAGGTGTAATTGACCGCGACCTAGGGATTGTTGATAACGCTACGCGTATGAGCAGTTTAGTAGTGCGTATAGAAGACCCATACGGTCTTAAGAATATACAACCAGCCATTAAGTTTGGTAGCTACGTACAGGTAAATTTTGCAGGTGCAATGCTTAATAATATTTACCGCTTACCGCAAGAGTTAGTTAATAACAAAACCGTATGGATCGTTAATGAAGAGCAGCAACTTGAGCCGCGCAAAGTCACAGTTATTCGTGAAGAGGGTGAGTACTTTTACATCAGTGATGGTTTGCAAACAGATGATAAGTTGGTGATTACTTTGCCAGAATATCCGCAAAAAGGCATGGCTGTAAAAATTGCGGGCCTTCAAAATACTAAAAATACAGAGGCACTTGAAAATGCTTCCACTGAAAAATTATAAAGGTAGGCTGAGTTATGAGTAACACTGAACTACCAAATACAGCGCCTAACGCTGAAAAACAAACCGGTATTATTGCTTACTTCGCTAATAACTCCGTTGCTGCCAACCTAATGATGATTTTTATTGTGGTGATGGGAATTATTAGCTTTCTAAATATCCAACGCCAAATGTTCCCTAATGTAGAAATTAACTACATTAATATTGAAGCTAACTACCCCGGCGCTTCACCACGAGAAATAGAAGAAAGCATACTTATAAAAATTGAAGAGTCGCTAAAAGATGTGACCGAAATTAAAAAAGGTGTGTACAGGGCATTTAGAAATGGCGGTAGAGCAAGTCTTGAAATTAATACTGATGTAGAGCTGACCGATATACTCGATAAAGTTAAATTACGGGTTGATGGTATCGCAACGTTTCCTGCCGGTATGGAACCGGTCACCATAAGTCAGGTTGAGTTTAGGCAAGATGTTATAGGTATGACGCTCGTTGCTGACTTGCCGCTTACTGAGCTTAAGCCTATAGCAAACCAAATAGAGGATGAGTTACTACAGCTATCTAACGTGTCGTTAGTGGTAAACGATGTTCCTCTTGATGAAATAGCAATTGAAATCGAACCCGATACGCTGCGTCAGTATAACCTAACCCTTAGTGATGTAATGAATGCAGTGCGTCGTTACTCAGCTAACTTTTCGGCGGGGCAGCTAAAAACAGACGCAGGTGTTATTTCTGTTCGCGTCGAAAATCAGTTTTACTCTGGTGAAGAATTTAGGCAAATACCGGTAAAAATAGGGGCTAATGGCGCTAAAGTGTTACTGCAAGATATTGCCGTGATTAAAGATCAGTTCACTGAAGGTGAGCGTTACTTTAAATTCAATGGTGAAAATGCAGTTTATATATCGGTAAAAGCGACTGAAGAGCAAAGTATTATCCCAGTTGCTGATTCAGTAAAAGCATTTATAGAATTAAAAAACAAAGAGCTACCACTGGGGGTTCGTTTAGAGCCACTAATGGATTTTACGTATTACCTAAATGCCCGCTTAGACATGATGGTTACAAACCTCATTCAGGGCGCTATTTTGGTTGCAATTATGCTATCAATCTTTTTACGCTTTAAGTTGGCATTATGGGTGATGATTGGTTTGCCAGTGTGCTTTTTGGGCGCAATGATGATGATGCCATTGTTTGGTGTAACCATTAATATTTTATCACTTTTTGCTTTTATTATGGTGCTAGGGATTGTGGTGGACGATGCCATTGTCATAGGCGAAAGTGCCTACACCGAAATAGAGAAAAAAGGCGGCGGTGTTGTTAATGTGGTTAATGGCGCAAAACGCGTAGCAACCCCTGCAACTTTTGGTGTACTAACTACCATTGCAGTATTTGCTCCATTTACGTTATCTACAGGCCCAGAAAGTGCCTTCTTTTATGGTATAGCTGTGGTGGTAATGCTGTGCTTGGTATTTAGTTTGATTGAATCAAAGTTGATATTGCCTGCCCATATTGCTCACACTCATTTTTCACCAATAAAAGAGGGGGGCTGGCGAGATCGGTTTAATACGCGATTTTTTGGTTTTGTAAATGGCCCATATAAACGCTTTGTTATACGTTGTGTTGAATGGCGTTGGTCAGTGCTATTTTCATTTATTGCTCTATTAATCGTAACCTTTGCTTTAATCTCATCAAATCAAGTTCGTACCGGGTTTATGCCAAAGATCCCGCATGACTACCCGCAAATAAATCTAGAAATGAATGACAATGTATCAGACATACAAACAATAAATGCTATTCGTGAAATAGAAGCGATGGTGATTGCGATTGATGAAGATACCGAACGCAAATATGGTCAAAAACTCATAAGAGATATTTTAGTATTTAACCAAGGGCGAACTGAAGCACAAGTGCTTGTTCCCCTTGTTGATGAAAGTATAAGGCCTTATAACGCGTTTGAATTATCACGACGTTGGCGCGAGGCGATGCCCGATATTGCCGGTGTTAAATCATTAACCATTTATGATGATGTAAATGGAGGGAGCAGTGACGGCGAATTTGGTTATTTATTATATGGCTCTGATATTGATACATTAAATAATGCAGGACGTCGTTTTATAGAGTTGCTGCAACAGCAAGAAGGTTTGTTTGATATTAGCTCAACAATAGATCCTGCAAGTAAAGAAGTGCAAATGAGCCTAAAACCGGTCGCTTACGATTTAGATTTAGACTTAGCTTCTATTGCAAATCAAGTTGGGGCAAGCTTTTACGGTGGTGAGGCTCAACGTGTTATTCGCCGAGGCGAGGAAGTACGTGTAATGGTGCGTTACCCTAAACTGACTCGAGAGGCATTTTCGTCACTTAAGCATGCGGTTGTTACTACCCCGCAGGGCCGTGAAGTACTGCTTGGTGATGTAGTTGAACTTACTGAAACACCAGGCATTAGTTATATCCGCCGGGAAGGGGGCTATCGTACTGTGTATGTTTATGGAAACATAGATGAAGAAGTGATTGAGCCAAACGAAGTTGTAGATCAAATTAAAGAAAAGCTACTACCACAACTTAAAGAAGAGTATCCAAGTGTTAAGTCAGAACTAGGTGGCGCCATTGAAGAGCAACAAGATCAGGCTAATCAGCAGAAGATGTTTTTCTTCGGCGGTATGATTTTGGTGTATATTTTATTAGCCGTACCCCTTAAGAGTTATGCGCAACCACTTATTGTTATGTCGGTGATTCCATTTAGCTTAACGGGAGCAATATGGGGGCATTACTGGTTTGGTTTGGATATAACTTTAATGTCTGGCTTTGGTATTATTGCAGCAGCAGGGGTGGTTATAAACGACTCACTCGTTATGACCGATTATGTGAATCAAGCCCGTAAAACAGGTGTTAGTATTAAAAATGCTGTAATAGATGCCGGTTGTGCTCGATTCAGACCTATATTACTTACTTCAATTACTACATTTGCAGGTGTATTGCCCATTATGTTTGAAACAAGCTTGCAGGCTAAGTTTGTAATACCTATGGCGGTAGCGCTTGGTTTTGCAGTGATGTTTGCAACATTAATAACACTTATATTAGTGCCATGTTTGTACATTATATTAAGTGATATTGGTAAGGTGTTTACACGCATTTTGGGTGGGATTAGGACTGTATTTAAACGTCGTCCGCAGAAGGTTTAGCTCAATAAATAACATACGGGCTTAAATGCCGGGTACAAAAAAGCACTGAATGATTAACCATTCAGTGCTTTTTATCATTTGTTGTTACTACATTAAGTATTAAAACAACAATAATTAATCTTTAAATTGCTTATGGCAATCTTTACAGCCTTTAGCCCATGCACCAAAAGCTTTACCAATTACGGCCTTATCGCCTGATTGAGCCGCTACTGCTAACTCATCCGCGTATTGTTGAAATGCAGTTGCTTTTTTCATAAAAGTATCGTTTTCAGACCAAACAGCAGCAAGTGCAGCTGTGTCGCCTTTATCTGTTCCTTCGTAAAACGCTTCCCATGGCATTTTTGAAAGCGCAGCTGCGTTGTTAGCACGCTTTTTAAATTGCTCTGCGTCAAAAGGTACTTTACCTTTTAACATTGCGCCCATGTCACCAATTTGTACTGAGATCATTGAAAACGCTGCTTGGCGGTATTCAATCGCGTCACTTGGCTCTTTAAATGTAGAATTTGCCGATACGCTAAATGCACACGTTGCCAGCGCTATTGTTGCTAATACTTTTTTTAATTTCATGTTTGCCCCTTTTAAAGTAATTGTTAATCCTGTTTTATATTAGCTTCTTTAAATGTTCAAGTTAATATATGTGCATAATAATTGTTTCTTTAACTAAGCATACAATGATTACCGTATCGTTACATCAATTGCCTTTATTGTTAATGACTGTAAACACCTCGTTGTTATTTTGATTCCCGTTGTGTAACTTCCCCCCCCATCATAAAAATAACTAACAAAGAGAGTTCATGAAAAGTAATATTTTTAAAATGTCAGCATTGTCTGCTGCAATAGTGGTATCACTTTCTGGTTGTGGAAGTAGTGATGACGATAATAAAAGTAGCGTACCATTAGTTACTGACGTAGCGCCTAAAGCGAGCGATGTAGTTGTTGTAGATTTAAAACAATGGATCCCTGTTACTGCAGAATTTAAAGCCAGCGATAACGATGGCGATGCACTTACATTTAGCTTCACTGAAAATGGTGAAGAAGTGGTTGCAGAAGATGGCGTATTCACATTTAGTCACGGTACTCTAACTGTAGAGGGAACATCATTTACTTATGTTCCAATGACGGATGATGATGCAGTTATTGATTACACTGTAAACGCAAATGGTAAAACGGCTTCTGCACAAATAAATATTTCAGGAGTTGTTGGTGACCCATTAGCAAATCAACAATGGCACCTAAATAATACAGGCCAAAAAGCATACTCATTAAGCGATGAAATGAAGCAGGGCTTAGTTAATTTATATGTAAATCTATTTGGCGATACCGAAGAAGCAGCGCAAGCAGATGTTGATGCTAGTTTTGCTAATGCAGAAGCTACAGGTTTGGTTGCTGGTGAAGATATGAATGTAACAGCCGCTTATGCTCAAGGCGTTACAGGTGCTGGTGTAACTGCTGTTGTTGTTGACTCGGGTATGGAAATTCGCCACGAAGATTTAGTAGATAACGTATTACCAAATCGTTCTCTAAACCTTAACGCTGAAGCGCTAGACCGTACAGACCCTACAAGTACATCAAACAGTGGTGACCACGGAACAAGTGTTGCCGGCTTAATTGCAGCAAAAGGTTGGAATGGCAAAGGTGGCCGCGGTGTTGCACCTGATGCAGGCTTAATCGGTATGAACTACCTTGGTGGAGAGAAAGTAGCACAAACTGATTTACTTGCTCATGGCTTCCCTGGTAGTGGTATTAGTACGTCTGAGAATATTTCAGCGTTTAACCGTAGTTACGGTATTACGTTCCCTACGTTTATCGGTTATTCAGAGCTAGATGAGGCAATTGAATCTTACCCTAACCTTAACCTTCGTGATGGTAAAGGTGCGCTAAATATGAAATCTAGCGGTAACTCATTTGAAGATGGTGGCGATGAAGGTTCTTTATGTGCTGACAATGGCGCAAATGACTTAGGTTTAACTTGTTATAATGGCGCCTTTGAGCCAAGCCAAGGGCATCCTTATTACTTGAGTGTTGCTGCAGTAAATGCGAACGGTGAGCATACTAGCTATTCTACAGCGGGTGCTAACGTAATGGTGTCGGCTCCAGCGGGTGAATATGGTCGTTTTGCTCCTGCAATGGTAACAACAGATCAAATGACGTGTATTAATGGCTATTCAGGTTTCAATGGTGGCTCTATTACAGCATGGGCTGCAGCTTACGGTGAAGAGTTTGCTGCAAGTCAGTATCCATTTAACTATCCAGGCCATGCAGATAATGCAAGCTGTAACTATACTTCAACATTTAATGGTACATCATCTGCTGCGCCAAATGCATCGGGTGTGGTATCGTTAATTCTTTCGGCTAATCCTGATTTAACATGGCGTGACGTTCGCCATATCCTTGCATCAACTAGCACTTTAATTGATGCAGATAATGCTGCTGTTAAATTAACAGTTGGTGAAGGCGAGTTTGTTGCTCATGACGGTTGGATTGAAAATTCTGCCGGTTATAACTTCAATAACTTATATGGTTTTGGTCGTGCAGATGCTGGAGCTGCAGTTTCTATGGCTAAATCTTACGATGTTGCTTTAGGTGAACAAGTTATTACTCAGTGGAGTGGTGTTGGTTCAGCAGTTGCTGAAGACGCACTTGCACTTGAAATTCCAGATAACAATGCAACGGGTCTTACACAAGAAATTGAAGTGACTGAAGAGCTAAGCATTGAAGCAATGCAGTTTAAGTTTGATGTAAGTAACGCTGAAATGGGCTTTGGCTTAAGCGATGGTACACAAACTTCAGCCGGAACAGATTTAGCTATAGAAGTTACATCGCCAGCGGGTACACGAAGTGTATTACTGTCATCTAAGCAAGCTTTATTCTACCCAGCATATAGTTTCACTAGCAGTTGGAGTGTTGGCTATATACTAAAAGATGCAGTAATGCTTTCAAATGCGTTTTATGGTGAGTCGACTAAAGGCACTTGGACAGTTCGTTTACTAGATACGAGCGCAGATAGCTATGCACTTAGTAAAGGTGATGACAATGGTTTAGGTGTAGTAGGTATTAGCAATAATAGTTCAGCAAGTGTTTTAGAGGGTGTGTCTTTACGCGCATTCGGTCACGCAGGTCAAGAGTAAGGATTATGAAAATGAAAGTTAATAAATTAATCGTATTAAGTGCTGCTGCGTGTATTTCTTTAAGCGCTACGGCAAACACAAGCTTTGATAAAGAGCTTCAACTACCAAAGAAACAAGCATCTAGCTTAAAGTATACTAAAGCTGATTTTGGTTCTTACAAAGTAGAGAAAAATTTACGCTTAGTGCCATCAAGTGTTGCTGCCGATGAGCATGTAGTTATGCAAAAAGGCGACATGGCGGTTGTTAATGTTGCAAGTACATCTGATGTAGTAACTAAAGGGTCATTAGTTCGTAATATTCTTACTAATAACTTAAGTTCTTTATCAGGTAATATTACGGTACTTTTAAAAGATGGTATTACTGCTAGTGACATTGCTGCAGCGGCTGGATTAAAAGTAGTGTCTGTATTTCCTGGTACTAAGATTGCCGTTTTAGCAGTGAATGATGGGCAAGACATTTTAGTTGCAGCAAAGCAGTTAAATGCTTCAGGTTATGCTAAAGAAGCTAGAATTGAAGTGCTAGAGACGATTTATACTGCACAATAAGTTATTTTATTAAATAAGCTTATTTAATAAAAACCCCGAGTAACATTAGTTGCTCGGGGTTTTTTTATAAAAAAACTTAATCGTTTATATCAATATCTGCAAATATCATCCCGCGACGCATGCTTCTAGTTGCTAAGAATACCTCACCAAGTAACGACATAAATGCACATATGAGTAATGCCATTGCTGCTACAAAACAACAAGCAATAGTCACGCCTAAGTTTATAGATTGAATGTGCGATAAAAATAACAACATAACCACAGCGCATACAAGTAATGCGCTTAATACACTTAAACTAAAAGCAATATGAATACATCGAGAACGCTTTAAAAGAGCGCGCAGCTCTGTAGCGAGTGATTTATTAAAGTCCTCGTCAGTACTTACTTTTAATCTGCGTTCTAACTGACGTGCCCTATCGGTAATACGTGCCAAACGATTAGATAAAACACCTAAAGTAGCGGCAATACCCGTGATCAAGAATACTGGGGCAACAGCTGTTTGAATTACTTTAGCCATAGTTAAAATATTTATTACTTCGTTATTCATTCCTACCCTTAATCAGTTGAGCTTGAAAATGACTTATATATCTACAGAGTACCTGATGTAGGCTTATTAAGAAAAGAGGAATTACGTTGATTTACTTTACATAGCTTCACAAAGTAAATCACAACACAGGTTATTTTTAGGTATATTTAATTACTTAATAAAAAATAAAAACCAACAAGGACTTTGACTGATGAAACGTACTCCATTCGCACTTGCTGCATTATCGCTAGCTATTTTAAGTGGCTGTAATCAAGCCCCTGAAGAAACCAAAAAAAATAATACACAAGTTAAAACGGTTCAAGTAGCCCAAGCTATTGCCCCAGTTGCTAAAAAAGTGCCTCATGAGATGACTATTCATGGTGACACACGTGTAGATAATTACTATTGGTTACGTGATGACGAACGTAAAGCGCCAGAGGTGATTAACTATTTAGAAGCTGAAAATACATACACAGATGCAATGCTTGCACATACCAAAACGCTGCAAAGTGAATTGTTTGAAGAGCTAAAAGGGCGTATCCAAAAAGACGATGATTCAGTCCCAGTTAAAAACGGTGATTATTTTTACTCAACGCAAACACGCGGCGATAACGAGTACACTACTTACTTACGCAGCAGCGATTTTGCAGGTACCGAACAGCAAGTTATTTTAGATGTAAATGAGCTTGCGAAAGGCCATGATTATTATGCAGTAAGTGGCTTAAATGTAAGCCCGAATGGCAATTTAATGGCTTATGGGGAAGATACTGTTAGCCGTCGTATTTATAGTATAAAAATAAAAGATTTAACAACCGGTAAATTACTCGAAGATACACTTGAGGGCACCAACGGCGGTATAGTTTGGGCAAACGATAATAAAACGGTTTATTACATTAAAAAAGATTTACAAACTTTATTAGGTTATCAAGTTTATCGTCATACATTAGGTACACCACAAGCTGATGATGAGCTAATTTACGAAGAAACTGATACCAGTTACTACATGGGTATGAGTAAAAGCAAAGATGAGTCAGAAATTTATATTTGGCACAGCAGCACAGCAGCATCAGGCGTATCGGTACTAAGTGCTGATGATGCTAAGGCAATGCCTAAACGCTTAATTGAGCGCGAAGCAGGGCTTGAATATGAAATTTCGAAGCTAGGAAATACTTACTACATTGTAACTAACTTAGATGCTGTAAATTTTCAGCTGATGAAAGTGGATATTGATAAAGCTGGTGACAAAGCAAATTGGCAAAGTGTGATCCCAGCGCGCGATGATATTAAGCTCGAAGGCATTGATTTATTTAATGACTACTTAGTTTACCAAGAGCGTGAAATGGGCCAATCAAAGTTGATTGCGCGTGATTTAAAAACAGGTAAAGAGTTACCACTGAGCTTTAACGATAGCGCTTATACAATTGGTACTTATGGTAATAACGATATAGATAGCAGCACATTACGTGTTTACTACACAAGCATGACTACACCTGGTTCATCGTACGATGTAGATTTAGCAACTGGCGATAAAAAATTACTTAAACAGCAAGCTGTATTAGGTGATTTTGATGCTGATAATTACGCCTCAGAGCGTATTTTTGTAACAGCACGTGATGGCATAAAAGTACCGGTAAGCTTAGTTTATCGAAAAGATGCGTTTAAAAAAGATGGTACTAACCCGCTACTGCAATATGGTTACGGCTCTTATGGCGCAACCATGGACCCTACTTTTTCAAGCACGCGTTTGAGTTTACTTGACCGTGGCTTTGTATTTGCAATTGCCCATGTACGTGGCTCGCAAATGCTAGGTCGTCCTTGGTACGAAGACGGCAAGCTACTCACTAAAAAGAATACGTTTAATGACTTTGTTGATGTAACTAAAGCATTGGTTTCTCAAAAGTATGGCGCAAAAGATGAAATATTTGCGTTAGGTGGTAGTGCTGGTGGCTTATTAATGGGCGCAGTAGCAAACCAAGCGCCTGAGCTTTATAAAGGCATGGTTGCTGCGGTACCGTTTGTAGATGTAGTAACAACGATGCTTGATGCAAGCATACCACTTACAACAAATGAATACGGCGAATGGGGTAATCCGAACGAAAAAGCGTATTACGATTACATGCTATCTTACTCGCCATACGACCAAGTATCTAAGCAAGCATATCCTAATATGTTAGTAACGACTGGCTTGCACGATTCACAAGTTCAATACTTTGAGCCTGCAAAATGGGTTGCTAAGCTGCGTGACTATAAAACTGATGACAATAAGTTACTGTTTAAAATAGATATGGAAGCAGGGCACGGTGGTGCATCAGGTCGCTTTAAACGCTTAGAAGATACCGCGCTAAACTATGCATTTATGCTTGATTTAGCGGGTATTAAAAAGTAATTAATTTATATATTTAAATAGATTTAACTCAATAAGGTGCTTTTTAAGAAAGCACCTTATTTTGTGGTAAATTAAAGCTAAACATAGTGCCTTTACCAATTTCACTTTGTACGTAAATTTCACTATCCATCAGTTTTAATAAACCTCTGCAAATGGCCAATCCTAAACCACCTTGCTGGCGCCCTTCTTTATTAGAATTACTTGCTTGGTAGTGCGGGTCAAAAATAGCATTCAGCTCATCTTCTTTTATACCTACGCCTGTGTCTGATACATGCACAAATAGTTGATTATCGTCACTGCGTTTTACATGTACTGCAATGCTGCCGCCGCGAGGGGTATGCCTAATTGCATTATCAATTAAGTTACTTAACACGCGCTCTAATTTAGCTATATCGGCAACCACAGGAAAGTCACAAATCGAAGGTTCTACCGACAAACTAATGCCTTTTTTATCAACGGCTAAACTAAATTTTGCCATGCAATCGTAAATAAGCTCACCTAAATTAAAGGTTTCTTTATTTATACTTATTTCGCCATTTTCTAAGTGAGCAAGTTCAAATATTTGCTCTATGAGTAGCTTTAATTGCCCACAATTATTAATCGATACCTGTAAGTATTCTTGTTGTTCTTTTTGACTTAATTGCTCACCTGACTGATTTAAAACTTCTAAAAACCCCTGCAGTGAAGCAAGTGGGGTGCGTAGGTCGTGCGATAAGTGAGTCAGTAACTCTTTGCGTTGCTTATCGCCTTGCTCAAGTGCTTTAAACTGCTCGTTAATACGGGTAAGCATGGCTTGAATACTTCGCTCTAAACTATGCACTTCGTTACTTTTTTGCGTTGAGTAGTTACTTAGCTTGGTGTCGGTAAGGCTGTAGTTAGCGGCTTCAATATTACTAACATCGCGGGCTAAGCGCTGAATTGGGTTGGTAAAAAAGCGTAGCAAAATTAGCATCGCAATAAATAAAAATGCGAGTGCAGAGCCAAGCCATAAAGCGGCTAGCCATAACTTATCATTATTTTTTACTGTACTTAGTGAGGTGTCGTAAGCCTCACCACCAATAATTACATATAAATAGCCTTGTAGCTTATCTTGATTAAATACTGGCGCGGCTGAAAATATTTTTTGTTGCTCTTTATTACGAGGATTATCACCATAGATAGGTGCAGCGCTTGGGTCGTTAATCAGCCTTTTTAAAGGCGTTAAACTAATATGCGTGCGTTTAACTTTACCCGGCTTTGCTGAGTAAGTAAGAATTTTTCCGGTTTCGTCTACAAAATAAAATTCAAACGCAGGGCCTAATAACATCAAGGTATGAAAGAGGTTTTCAAGCGCTTTATAGTCGTAAACACCTTCTTTTATTAATGGGTTATCTTGTACTAAATGCTCGGCAAGCGCCAAATGTAAATTTTGCTCAGCATGATGTTTTGAGGTGAGTTCTAATTGCTTGCTCCAGCCGTAAACTAGGGCGCAAATAAAACAAAAAATGACAACTAGCGATATAGCTAATTTTTGATACAAAGATAATTTCATAATAGGTGTCTTAATTGAGTTGGCTAGGGTTTAGTTTGTAACCAACCCCCCAAACTGTTTCGATGATAGGCGCTTGTTGGTGTTCTTCTAGCTTGGCACGTAAGCGGTTTATATGTGAATTAACCGTGTGCTCGTAACCACTGTGTTGGTAACCCCATACTTTATCGAGTAACTGCTGACGGCTAAAAACATGATTAGGATGGCGTGCAAAGTAAACGAGTAAATCAAATTCGGTGGCGGTAAGGTTAAGGGCTTGCTTGCCTAAATACACTTGGTGCGAACTAAATTCTATATTGAGTGAGCCTACATTTAGTGTTTGTTCGCTATCAACGGGGGAGTTGTCGTTGTTTTGGCCTGCGAGTAGTTGTGATCTGTGGCGTAATTGGGTTTTGACTCTGGCTTGTAATTCGCGTGCAAAAAAGGGTTTACAAATATAATCATCGGCGCCCATTTCAAGGCCAATAACTCTGTCCATATCGCTACTCAGCGCGGTGAGTAAAATAACGGAGGTAGTAGGGTAATGCTCTTTTATTTTTCGGCATAAGCTCAAACCATCCATTTGGGGTAAGTTTATATCGAGTAAAATAAGTCCGTAGGGATGCTTAGCTATTTTTTTTAAAGCTAGTTCTGCGCTTACAACATGATCAACATGTAAGTTAAGCGACGTTAGCTGCGTGGTAATTAACTTACCTATTTCTCTGTCATCTTCTACTACTAATATTTTTTCGTGACGCATGTATAACCTCGTAAAAAGGGGGGCATCCGTGCTCCCTTACTTCCCCATTACAAGCTGGAACGTTACTGCGTGCGCGTAATTACTATTTTCGATACTGGGTTATCAAACTTATGTTCAACACCAAGTGCTGATGTAGATAATCCATCTTGATTTGAAACAATGCCTGGATGCATCGTTATTATATCGGCTGTATCGTCACGTATTTCGTTAAACCCTTCACCGCTAGCGGCAGGACCTGGCACAGTTTCAGCTGTTTCTGTATTTGCTTCCGTACCCGCATCATAAGCAGTCGTAGTGCGTGATAACGAACCGCCAACTTCTAATGTTGATACATCTAAAGAACTAAGACCGGTAAAAGCATCATTTGTATTCCCAAGCATGGCAGCAAATGACAAATTAAGCGTTTCTTGCTCTTCAACAGTAATGATTACTGTGGTGGTTTCACCAGGGCCAATAGCGCCTTCAGCTGAAACTGCAGCAAGTGCACTTTCGTAGCTGAGGTATTCTTCATTTGCACCGCTTTCTGCAAGCATTTCTAAGCCAACAGAAGCTGTTGTACCGAAGGTCCAAGGTGCTTCATCTTCAAAAGCAATGACAGAGAGTGGTGACAAAGGCTGTCCTGCAGTTAAGTTACTAAAAGTAATAGTAAACTCACTGATCACAGGTTCTACAACAATTGGCTCAACAACGACCGGCTCTTCAACAACTGGGTCGTTATCATTATCGCTACACGCTGCAAGTGTGGTTGCAAGTGCAAGCACTAGTAGACTTTTTTTAAGGTTGTTAGCAGATGACATAATCATGCTCCTACTTAACTGTAACGGTTAATTGTGCTACTGGGTTTAACCATCTGTGTACTGTATTACTTAAATCGCTATTACCCGCTTCTAAATCGTCATCACCTAAGCTACCCGGGTGAATATGAATGTTAGTGTTTGTATCACCACTTAATACACCTGTACCGCCAGTGCCAGCGTCGCCACCTGGAGCAGCAGGAATACCCGGAGTACCTGGTGCGCCAGAGCCTTCAACTACAAGCTCATTGTTTTGTTCTGTGCCTGCATCGTAAGCATTTAAATTAATTGTGTAAGTACCCGCTTCTGTTGGGATTTTCCAGCTGTTTAAGCCTACAAAGCCATCATTAGTTGGTAGCATCATTGCAGTTAAAGATAGGTACTCATTACCGTCAGTCGTGCTCAGTGTTGCCGTTGTAGATGCGGCTGGTGCAAGTAAACCTTCAGCTGGGTTTGCAGCCATATCACTACCCGCAGCAGTTGCTTGTGCAACTAACTCTTCAATATTGCCGCCTTCAGCCATTGTTTGTAGTGCTGTAGATGCTTGCGTTGCTACTTCAAACAGTGTGTCTTCGCTGTTGTGTGCTGTAATTAACAGTGGAGTAAAGTGAATACCTTTGGTTAAGTTAGTTACTTTTAGGTCTAATTCTGCGGCCATAGTCGATTGGCTAGCTGCCGCTAAAAGAATTGCGATTGTTAATGTAGAAGTTTTCATTATTATTTCCTGTAAGTGATGATTCGAGTTGAGTATTGAATAATCGTCTCCAGAAACTCTCACAAACTTATCACTTTTTTATCACAAGATTTCACGCTGTGATTTTTAAACATAAATACGTTGGTTGATTTGTAGACATTTGTTTAGTTAAGAGGCAACATACATAAAACAAAAAGGAGAGTGTTATGGAAGAAAATCAGCAGGTTGAACCAGTTAATAAAGATGACCGTACGTGGGCTATGTTATGCCATTTAAGTGCGCTTGCTGGGTTTGTTGTGCCGTTTGGCTCAATAATTGGGCCATTAATTGTGTGGTTAATTAAAAGAGATGAAATGCCAATTGTTGATGTGCATGGTAAAAAGGCGCTTAACTTTCAAATAACGATGGCAATTGCATATGTAGTTTGTTTTGTGCTGATGTTTGTAGCAGTCGGCTTAATATTACTACCTATAGTGGCAATTTTTGGGTTTGTAATGGTTGTAATGGCAAGTATTAAAGCTAATGAAGGTAAAGAGTTTAATTACCCGTTTAGTTTAAATTTGATAAAATAAACACACAGTTTATTTTTATACCAATTGCATTAAATTAGTGACCTATTATAGCGATAAGAAAATAGCTCAATAACAAGGCTAAAATTATGATACATAGTTGTTC
>TARA_B110000091_G_scaffold40431_1_pt1 | contig 19983 bp, 21 predicted proteins | sample TARA_B110000091 | Tara Oceans TARA_B110000091 (sample SAMEA4397278) | marine metagenome | biome: Polar Biome; feature: [DCM] deep chlorophyll maximum layer (ENVO:01000326); material: water (ENVO:00002006), including particulate matter (ENVO:01000060) such as... | depth 35 m
TTAAATCCTTCTTTTAATTGCCGGATTTGTCGGCGTTGTTTTTTGTCTGGTTTACTGTCGCTTGCTGGGCTAAGTAGTATGCCCTGTTGGCGGGCCAGTGATGTCTTTTCTCTAATTTTTATACTAGTGGTTGTCTCTTGGTATAAAGTTACAGCAAAAGTTGCATCTCTTCTTTTGTCTGCAAGTGCCATTACCGTGATTTCTTTTTCATCAAAACCTTGGCGTATTTTAATGGTATCCCCTAGAGTGACACTTTTTCCTGATTTTGTTCGTTGACCATTATAAAAAACCTTACCCCCGTCAATCATTTGTTTGGCAATGGCGCGAGTTTTGAAAAACCTTGCGGCCCAAAGCCATTTATCAAGACGAATAGCGGTATTACTAATTTCTTTAGCATTATTTTTTGTTGTCACCAGTAGACTCCCTTTGCGAAATTGTCATGGCAGTACGCTAGTTGAAATATACCATTTATAAATTTTAAGTGTAAAAAAGTGTTAAAAAATTAGGACAATGCTTGTTGGTTGAGCACGGGTCAAGTACTATCCTTTAGTATCTAATTTTTAATAACACGATGTTAAAAAATCTTTCATTAATAAACTAACTTTTAATTATAAAAATCATGCAATTACCAAACAGCTTAGTTTCATTAACTGATGTATTAGTTAAACTTCCCCAACAGCAAATCGCCAAAACAATCAGTGGCGTGTTGCTGATTTATATTGCCTATTTAGCATCTCAAGCTACTTGGATGTTTGTGCCAAGCGGACAAATATCAAGTCAAAGTGTAAAAACGTCGAAAAATATGCAAAGTAATAAAGACGAAACGGTTAGTATTAGTAAATTAGAAAAATTGCATTTATTTGGTGTTTATAATGCGTCACCGTCGGTAAAAACTATTGAAATTGAAGATGCACCAGAAACACGTTTGAATCTTACCTTATCTGCGGCAGTCGCTAGTGATGACATTAGCGCTTCTGCTGCCATTATTGAAAACAATGGCAGACAAGAAACTTACGGTATTGGTGATGTTATCACTGGAACTAAAGCAACTTTAGAGCAGGTATTAACTAATCGAGTAATTATTAAGCAGTCAGGACGAATGGAAACATTAATGCTTGATGGTATTGATTATAAAAAACTCTCGACGAGTGTACCTAATCAAATTAAAAAACAAGAACAACAGAAAGAGAATGCTTCTACTGTGATTGATATGCGTCAAAATAAGCAATTATCTAAAGAAGCAAGTAACCTTAAAGCGGACCTCTTTAAGGACCCAGGGAAAATAACGGATTATTTAAAAATTGTGCCTAAACGAAGTGGTGGTGATATCTTGGGTTATAGATTGATGCCAGGTAAAAATTCAGAGTTTTTCAACCGTTCTGGTTTAAAGTCAGGTGATGTTGCTGTTCAAATGAATGGCTTTGACTTAACTGTACCGAGTGAAGCTGCACAAGCTATGATGGCGTTAAGGCAAGAAAATCAAGTGTCTTTGTTGGTAAAACGTGAAGACAATATGACAGAAATATTGTTTAGTATAGATAATTAAATTTATATAAATAACTAAAAAAAATTAGGAAGATACAGAAGTGATGAGGAATTTTTTTATGCGCAACCTTTGTAAACGAATATTTTTTACAATAAACAGTCGTAGCGTACATTCGTTAGCAAGCTGCCGCTCAGCTTTGATTGCGGCAATATTAATTAATGGTTTCTTCATCAGCGCCTCAGTAAGTGCCACAACTTATTCACCTAACTTTAAAGATACTGAACTTACTGAGTTTGTTAATATTGTCGGTAAAAGTTTGAAAAAAACGATGATCGTTGATTCAAATGTTCGTGGAAAAATCAATGTTCGAAGTTATGATTTATTAACAGAAGATCAATATTATCAATTTTTCTTAAACGTGTTGGAGGTCTATGGTTTCGCTGCGGTGCAGATGGATAATAACATTATTAAAATTATTCGTAACAAAGATGCTAAAACATCATCCATCCCTGTTGTTAGTAGTGAGAATCCTGGCATGGGTGATGAAATGGTCACCAGAGTGGTTGAAGTTAAAAATGTAACTGTCCGCGAATTGGTACCTTTACTTCGTCAGCTCTCTGATCAAGCCGGTGGTGGTAATGTTGTTAATTATGACCCAGCCAATGTTATTATGTTAACGGGTACTGCTGCAGTGGTTAACCGCTTGGTTAAAATTATTGAAAAAGTTGATCGTGCTGGTGATCAAGACGTTAAGATTGTTAAGTTACAATTTGCCTCAGCAGTTGAGCTTGTTCGCATCATTGAAGCGATGAATAAAACAACGTCAGGTAATAAAGGTACGCCAACGTTTTTAATTCCTAAAGTTGTCGCTGATGAACGAACGAACAGTGTAATTGTGAGTGGTGAAATACAAGCAAGAGAACGTATTATTAAATTAATTTCGCGCTTAGATAGCGAACTAGAGACTAGTGGTAATACCCGCGTATTTTATCTTAAATATGCCAAGTCAAAAGAATTAGTAAAAGTTCTAAAAGGTGTCAGTGAGTCTATTAAAGCAGACTCCCAATCTGGATCGTCAACTAAAAATAATAGTAAAAAACGCAACATCAGTATTGAAGCCCATGAGTCTACTAATACGTTAGTCATTACAGCTCAGCCCGATATGCTACGTTCACTCGCTTCAGTTATTTTCAAGCTTGATGTGCCAAGAGCACAGGTACTTATAGAAGCTATAATTGTTGAAGTCTTTGAAAGTGATGGTGTACAGCTAGGTGTTCAGTGGTATAGCGAACAAGGGGGGTTTACCCAATTTAATAACGGCCCTGCACCTATCAGCTCTGTAGTTGGTGGTGCTATTGCCGCAGAAAATATTCCTGGTGATTATGTACCGCCAGTATTTAGCCCGAGTAATGGTGAGGTAGTTCAAGAGGGATACAATAAACCTGATACTAATGGTGATTATTCATTATTAGCAAACGCCTTAGGCTCTGTTAGCGGTATGATGTTTGGTATTATGAAGAATGACTGGGGTGCCATCATTCAAGCCGTCAGTAGCGACACCAACTCTAATATTTTAGCCACTCCAAGTATCACTACGTTAGAGAATGAAGAAGCATATTTTATTGTTGGTCAAGAAGTGCCTATTATTACTGGTTCAGCTACGGGTAGTAATAACAATAACCCTTTCCAAACGGTCGACCGTCAAGAAGTTGGGATTAAGCTATTGGTTACACCCCAAGTCAATGAAGGCTCTGGGGTACAACTAACCATTGAACAAGAAGTTTCATCGGTAAGTGGCACAACGGGTGTTGATATCTCGATTAATAAACGCGAAATCAAAACAACCGTTATGGCAAATACGGGAGAAACCGTGATTTTGGGTGGTTTAATTGACGAAGATGTTCAAGAGAGTGTCCAGAAAGTACCACTTCTTGGCGATCTTCCTTTTATTGGCCACTTGTTTAAGTCAACGAGCAATACCACCAGAAAACGTAATTTGATGGTCTTTATTCGTCCAACCATTATCACTAGTAGTGCAATGATGAATACGTTGGCAAAAGATAAGTATAACTTTATTCGCGCTGATCAAATTCGTAAGCGAGAAGAGGGGTTGTCGTTAATGCACAACGAAAAGTTACCATTATTGCCTGATTGGAATGACGTGTTAACACTTCCGCCTGCCTTCGATGAATATATGGACGAAGGCAAACAAGAGAATAGTGACGGCAGCAAAGAAGAACTTAATCCTCCATCGATGTTTGAGGTTAAGCCTCTTAGCATAGATACCCAAGTTCAATGATGACTAATGTTACTGAGCCCTCAAAGGGTGAAATTTTAGCTGCAGTCGATGATTTATTGATAGATAACTTATCTGATGACACATCACTGAAAAATGACTTAGAGCCAGATGTAACTGATGGAGATGACTCTAAAACAGTTGAACGTTTACGTTTTCCCTTCGGTTATGCGCAACGTTATAATGTATTACTCAGTCAAGACGATGATGGTTATGTGTTGCATTGCTTAGAAGATGTTAGTCAAAATGCTATTTTAGAAGCTCGTCGGATGCTTCGCGCTCCCTTTCGTTTTGACTTTCTTGAGCTAAATGATTTTAAAAATTTATTAATGGAAGTCTACCAGCGAGACTCATCTGAAGCACAGCAAATGATGGAAGACATTGGTAATGAAGTTGACTTGTATTCTCTTGCCGATGAAATAACAGAAAGTGAAGATTTATTAGAAAATGAAGATGATGCACCGATTATTAAATTAATCAACGCCATGCTCAGTGAAGCCATCAAAGAAAATGCCTCTGATATTCATGTGGAAACATTTGAGAGTTCGCTTCAAATTCGTTTTCGTATCGACGGTGTTTTACGAGAAGTATTAAAGCCGCATCGAAAGTTAGCCTCTTTGTTAGTCTCACGTATCAAGGTTATGGCAAAATTAGATATTGCTGAAAAGCGGATCCCCCAAGATGGACGGATTTCGTTGAAAATCGGTGGTCGTGCCGTTGATGTCAGGGTGTCTACTATGCCGACAGGTCATGGTGAGAGGGTAGTCTTAAGGTTACTTGATAAAAATTCAGTGCGTCTTGATCTCGAAGAGTTAGGCATGACAGAAACTAATCGTGGGTTATTTTCTAAGCTTATTGAGAAACCTCACGGTATTATTTTAGTTACCGGCCCTACGGGCTCAGGTAAAAGTACTACGCTCTATGCCGGCTTAACGCAAATTGATGCTAAAGAACGTAATATTTTAACTGTCGAAGATCCCATCGAATACGCTATCGAAGGCATAGGTCAAACCCAAGTCAATACTAAAGTCGACATGACCTTTGCTCGAGGATTACGGGCTATTTTACGCCAAGACCCCGATGTAGTGATGATAGGTGAGATTCGTGATCTTGAAACAGCACAAATTGCTGTTCAAGCGAGTTTGACCGGTCACTTAGTGCTATCGACTTTACATACAAATAGCGCAACCGGTGCTATTACGCGTATGGAAGATATGGGTGTAGAACCTTTTTTATTATCGTCAAGTTTACTGGGTGTATTAGCGCAGCGATTAGTGCGAACTTTATGCCCGCATTGCAGAGAATCTCACCTACCCGACGAAGAAGAACTTCATCTGTTAGGTTTGCCAAAAGATAACAAAGAGTCAATTTATCGTGCTGTCGGCTGTGCCGAATGTAACTTTAAAGGCTACCGTGGTCGAACAGGTATTCATGAATTATTACCGGTTGATGATAAAGTCCGTGAACTGATTCATAACGGTAAAGGTGAACAAGCCATTGAAAAATATTTACGTAAATCAATTCCTAGCATTAGACGAAATGGCTTTGATAGAGTAATGGAGGGTGTTACAACCCTCCAAGAAGTTTTACGTGTCACACGTGAGGATTAGGTAAATTTCTTATGGCAGCATTTGATTACCAAGCAGTAAATAGCCGAGGCAAAATGATAAAGGGTGTTATCGAAGGTGATACCGCTAGGCAAGTGCGTAATTTACTCCGTGAGCAAGGTTTGATGCCAACAGAAGTCATACCAAGCTTAACAAAAAAATCTTCAGGTCAAAGCTTTAGCCAAGGAAAAATTAAGGGCGGCAAAGTCTCTTCAAGTGAATTAGCATTAATTACTCGTCAATTAGCCACACTAGTGGAGTCAGGTTTACCGCTTGAGGAATCACTTATGGCGGTGGCTGAACAGTGCGAAAAAAACAGCTTGAAAAGTATGATCATGGCAGTACGCACTAAAGTGACTGAAGGCTACGCTTTGGCAGAGAGTATGGCTGAATATCCACAGGTTTTTAATTACTTATTTCGCGCTATGGTCGCCGCTGGTGAAAAATCAGGGCACCTCGATAAAGTGCTTGACCGTTTAGCCGATTACACCGAGCAACGTCAGCAAATGCGTTCACAGCTCATCCAAGCATTAGTCTACCCCATTATTATGACGGTAGTCGCTGTTGGTGTTATTGCTATCTTACTAACCAAAGTCGTACCTAAAATTGTTGGTCAATTTGAACATATGGGAGAGAACCTGCCGGGGACAACAAAATTTTTAATTGCCAGTAGTGATTTTTTACAATCCTATGGCTTGTTTTTGGTTTTAGGTTTTGCCGGAATGTTATTACTCTTTAGTCAGCTATTGAAAAACCCAGCGTTCAAACTTGCCTTCCATCAAAGGTTAATTGCAATCCCTGCCATTGGTAAAGTGGTCAAAGGCGTTAATACCGCCCGATTTTCTCGAACATTAAGTATTTTAACAGCCAGTGCTGTTCCCCTACTCGATAGTATGAAAATATCGGGAGATGTGTTAGATAATTTATACATGAAAAAACAAGTGAGGGAAGCCTCTAACCGAGTGAGAGAAGGGGCCAGTTTGCGAGTCGCTTTAGAGCAAACTAAACTATTTCCACCGATGATGCTTCACATGATCGCCAGTGGTGAAAAAAGTGGTAAATTAGAACATATGCTAGGACGAGCTGCTGACAACCAAGACCGAGAATTTGAAGCGCTGATCAATATTTCACTTAAAGCCTTTGAGCCTGCACTGATGGTATCTATGGCTGTAGTGGTATTATTTATTGTCGTCGCCATTTTAGAACCAATTTTACAATTAAACACCTTAGTTGGTGGGTAAACTTTAACCCATAGTTAGGAACATATTATGAAAAACACAGTTAAAATAAGTCGTGGTTTTACTATCTTAGAAATGATGGTAGTCGTTGTTATTATTGGTATTCTTGCCAGTATGGTCGTCCCTAATTTAATGGGCAGCCAAGAGCGTGCAAATATGCAAAAAGCGGTGTCTGATGTCAGCGCTTTAGAAACCTCATTAAAAATGTACAAAATGGACAACTATGATTATCCCACTACTGATCAAGGGCTTGAAGCCTTAATCACACTCACCGATATTGAACCTGAGCCACGCCGATTTCCTGAAGGTGGTTATGTGCAACGTTTACCTAATGATCCATGGGGTAATGAATATCAATTATTAAACCCTGGTGAAAATAGCAAGATGGATGTTTTTTCTATGGGACCAGATGGTGAACCCGGCACTGACGATGATATTGGCAACTGGAATTTGGGTGACTATCAATAAATTCACTGTTTCTGAGAGCCGTAAGTGCCTAGAGATTATTATGAAGGTTAAACCATTATCAAGGGTTCAAGTTATTAAAAAAAAATCAGGCTTTACCTTGATAGAGATGATGCTCGTTATTATGTTGATTGGCGTTATGGTGGCTTTTGTCCAATTTAACGCCGGTGGCGATAAAAAAGAAAAGTTATTGCAACAAACCAGCCTGCGTTTTGCTGGTATTTTTGAACTTGCGGCCGAATATTCTATGCTCAACAATATAGAATTAGGCTTACTTGTTGATAAAAATAGTTATCGTTTCTTGGCCTATGATGGCAGTCGTTGGACGGATGTGGGTGAAAATGAATTACTAGTGTCAACAGTGTTACCAGAAGGTGTAGAAATAGCTTTAGAGCTTGATGATTTACCTATTGAAGAGCCACTATTCTTTGATACTGAGTTATTAAAAGAAAGTGGTTTTACTAATGGTGATGATAATGAAAGTGCTTTTGATGATAAAGCGAATGAAGACAAAATAAATACAGATGATCGGGGTACAGTGATTGAACCCAATAGTTCGAGTAACAAAAGAACCAAAAAGCTCATTCCTCAAGTGTACATTTTATCGGGAGGAGATATCAGCCCGTTTAGTTTGACTTTTTATTTGAATGAAGAGTTCTCTGGCGATATTGGCAATGATGAAAATCAACCATTATATCGAGTTACTGGTATTTATAGTGTGCCACTTAAAGTGGAGGGACCTAGATTAGATGAGTAATAATAAATTCAACAACCGCGGTTTTACCCTATTAGAAGTACTACTTGCTATGGCAGTTTTTGCTATAGCGGGGGTTTCGCTGTTGGGTGCGGCAGGTAATAATTTTACCCATATAAATCATCTAGAAACCAAAATGATAGCGAGTTGGGTTGCCTCTAATCAATTAGTCACCAGTTCTGTTGATCAAACCTGGCCGCCTAAAAATAACAAAAAAGGTAAGGAAGAAATGGCAGGTCGTCAATGGTATTGGCAACAGAAAGTGATTGAAACTGCTGATAATGATATGCGTGCTATTGTCATGGAAGTTCGCCTCGCTGAAGATGACAAGCAAGTGTTAACGAGTTTGATGACTTATATATCTAAAACTGACAAGTAATGCGGAAATCACCTGTCATAGTTATTCATCAGTTGAGCGCAATCAAAGGCTTCACTTTACTTGAGGTGTTATTAGCCATTGCTATTTTTTCAGTGATCAGTTTATCAAGTTTCACCTTATTCGATACTATTTTGAACGCAGATGAAAACTCACAACGAAGCAGCGCTAGACAAAATGAATTGCAGCGAGCATTCCTTTTAATTGAACGTGACTTTTTACAAATTGCTCACCGAAGTATTCGTTTTAATGGGGAAGAGCCCCTTGAAGAGTTTATTTATACAGACAGCAGTGCCATTTTTTCTGATTTTCAAACATTAGGATTTGTTCGGGGAGGTTGGACAAATCCAGGGTTATTGTTACCGCGTAGTAATATGCAGTCAGTGGCTTATCAATTAAATGAAAAAACCTTAGAACGCTTACATTTTAACTTTGTTGATGCTGTTGTTGGTCAAGAACCTAAAGTGCGACCATTAATTACCGGTGTTGAGCAATTAGCTTTTGAGTATTACGACGGAAAAAAATGGCAAAAAAAATTAGACAGTGTAAAAGTTCCTACGGCGATTGCGATAGAACTTGAACTTGAAGATTATGGCCTAGTGCGTCGGCAATTTCTTATCGCAGGAGCGCTTGAGCAGCAAAGCAATAATCAGTCAACAGATGAAAATAGCTCACCAAGTCCTTTACCAAGATCTCGTGGTAGGCTAGGCCGTTAAATGGATATGGTCAATAATAAGCAACAAGGCGTTGCGTTAGTTACGGTTTTATTAATTGTTGCTTTAGCCGCTATTTTAGCAACTGAAATGACCGCTCGTTTGCAATTGCAAATGCAGCGCTCAACCAATATCATCTTTAATCAACAAGCTTATTGGTATGCCATGGGGGCAGAGGCTTTTGCTAAACGGGTATTGATTACTACTTTTGACGAGGACCCGAACACCACAAACTTAGGTCAAATGTGGGCGCAAGGTGAGACAACATATCCGGTTGATTATGGACAAATAACAGGTGAAATCATTGACTCGCAGGCCTGTCTCAATTTAAATGCTTTGCGAACCAAAGCCAAGAGAAATAGTTCAGTACAAGAAATAAAAGTACCAGCCAGAGCGGTACTCGAAGAACTGATTATAGCGTTAAATATTGAAGGAATAGGTCAGTTTGAAGCTGAATCTATGGGTGATGCGTTAACTGACTGGCTTGATGATGACAGTGGTATTAGTAGCGCAGGAGGCGCTGAAGATAATGATTATGCTTCGTTAGAGTTTCCATACTTATCAGCTAATAATTTTTTAGCCAGTGTTGAAGAGTTGAGAGTAGTCGCCCATTTTACTGTGCCGGTAATTTATGCATTAAAACCTTATGTTTGTGTATTACCCGCTACTGATTTACATAAAATCAATATTAATACCATTAGCAGTGACAGTGTTAAATTATTACAAGCATTATTAAAGAGCAGCCGTGATGAGGCGAGTCAAATCTTGTCTGCACGAGAGGAAGATGGCTTTAAAGACTTAAATGACTTTTTTAGTTTGCCAGAAATGAACAACATAAAGTTATCAGATGAAATAAAAGATCAGTTTGTAGTTGATAGCGAATACTTTACACTCAAAACGACAACCAGTTTTAATGGCAGTTACTTTGCGCTTAATTCCATGCTCAAAGTCGCAAATAATAAAAATATTACCGTAATTAGCCGTACGATAGGACGACATTAATGGCCGAAAATTTATATATCCGCATTGGCAGCCAAGCACAGGATGCTATTCATTGGTTGATTCACTCAGCCAGCGACGAAGAAATAATTGCCAGTGGCAAGCTCAGTAATGCCAGTGAATTAGTTCAGTTGTCTGAAAAAGCTCAGCAAAGGCAAGTCATAGTTTTAGTACCGAGTTGTGATTTGGTACTAAAAAGCTTAAATGTACCGAGTAAATCAGTTCGAGCAATGCACCAAGCGGTACCCTACATGCTAGAAGAAGAACTAGCACAAGATGTAGAGCAAATGTTTTTTGCCTACGGTGATGTTAGTAATCAAGACCAAGAGGCATCAACTCATCAGAATTGTTTTGTTGCAGCGATTGATAGAACGCTTATGCAACAATGGCAACAGTGGTTTGCTGATGCCAATATCAACTTTAAAAAAATGTTGCCTGACGCACTGGCAATGCCCCTTGTCAATGATGGTTGCAGTGCGATTGTTTTAGACCAACAAGTCATACTTCGCCAAGGCCCTTGGCAAGCCATGACCATTGATTCTCAGGCATGGGCTGTTATCAGCAGTCAATTGATTAATACAGCAGATGATAAAAACAAAGAGTTGGCAGATACAAATGAAGGGAGTCCATTCCTTATTAATGCTTACTCAACGTTACCTTCTGGTGCTAACGAATTAAATATTAAAGCAATGCCAGAGGAGTTACCTTTAGCATTACTTGCTCAACAGGCAATAATACAGCCCTTTAATTTACTTCAAGGTGAATTTCAGTATCACGAAAAACGTTCACCAGTAGTCGCTAATTGGTTATGGGCGGCAGGTATTGCTATTTTTGCACTCTTGTTTAATGTTGGTTTAAAAGGTGGGCAATTATTACAGGTGAACTCACAACTAGAGTCTGTTGAGCAAGAGATAGTCAATAGTTATAAAGCAACTTTCCCAAACACTAAAAATGTTAGGGTCAACACGATAAAATCCCAATTAAAACGAAAACTTACTCAAGTGGGTGACGGTAATTCTCAAACAGGTTTTTTAGTCATGCTAGGTAAGATTCGTCCAGCTTTTGAGGCGGTACCAGAATTAAAGCCCGAGTCGTTAAAATTTGATGGTAAACGCCAGGAAATTAGACTTCAAGCAATCGCTAATGATTATCAATATTTTGATAAATTTAAAATAGAAATTGAAAAAAATCAATTAAGCGTTAAAAAAGGGGCACAAAGTAACCAAGATGATCAAGTCTCAGGCTCATTTAGTATTTCTGAGCCAAGTAGTATAAGGGGCAAATCATGAAGAACTGGTGGCAACAGCTTGATGTTCGTGAGCAAAAATTATTAGCCGCTATGGCCACGTTAATCGGCATATTTTTACTTTATAGTTTAATTTGGCAACCATTAAATGAAAATCTGGCCAAGTCGTCAAAGAAACTTGCGAGACAACAAGTGTTATTAACTTGGGTGGATAGCAATACCGCACGTTACCAGCAGTTGAATAAGGGGGCTAACAAAAAAAGTTCAGGTAGTATCTCTAGCATCGTTAATCGTACGGCTAGAAATTATCAAATAACGGTAACCCGTATGCAACCTCAGGGTAATGAATTACAGGTATGGATTGATGAAGTTGCCTTTAAAGATTTGTTGAAATGGTTAGAGCAACTATCTCTTAGTGAGGGTTTACAAGTTCAAGGTATCGATTTAACTCGTGGTGAAAAATCAGGTGTAGTTAGGGTACGTCGTTTACAGTTAGGAAAAAATTAATGTTACCAAGTGTAGGAATATAAGATGAAACAGTGGTTTGCCATTGGGGCAATTTTTATGAGTGTTTATTTGGCTTTTGTTATTGCCGCCGTTCCCGCTAGTTTTGTTATTAGTTACATTAAACTGCCGAGCAATATCACATTAAGTGGTATAAAAGGTACTATGTGGCAGATGACGGTTGACGAAGTTGTTCACCCTAAAGTGACGATTGATAATGTGAAGGCTTCTTTGAATATCTGGTCATTTTTTTCTTTAGACCCAAGCCTTGACCTTGAATTTGGTGATGATTTTAGTATGGGGCCTAGTGGCAAGTTATCAGTGGCAGGGTTATTAGCCGATATCACCATTAGTGATGCCACAGTGGTAATGTCAGCAGATGCTATTGCTCAGCAATTAATTCTACCTGTGGCATTAGTTGCTAGCGGCGAGATCAATGTCTTCATTGAAACCTTAATTGTTGACCAGCCTATCTGCCGAAGAATACAAGGTAATATTACCTGGAAAAAACCTTCTCTGTCGGCATTAAATGAGACGGTTAAACTAGGTGACTTAGCGGCAAAACTATCATGCGAACAAGGGGCTCTAGCAATAACTATTGATGAAAAAAATGATTTAGGTCTGTCTTTTGTCACTTATGTTCGCCCCAAAAAGATCAGTGGTAATGGATATTTAAAACCAGCGAAAAGTTTTCCTAATAATTTAAGAGCAGCATTACCATTTTTGGGTAAAACTGATAAGCAAGGGCGATATCGTTTGTTTTTCTAAACGTTAATTTTCTGACTAAACGGGATTGTTTAAAATATCCTTTAGTAGCACATTATAATCGTTAATCGCTGGGAATTGGTCAAACACATTTTCTGGTTTCTTACTGTCAGGATTTGTTATTGCTAATAAATGTCTAATACCAAATAATTTTGCTGACTCTAAAATGGGTAAACTGTCATCAACAAATAAAGTGCTATGGAGTTCAAAAGGCTGTTTCTTTTGTAAACGTTGCCATAAAAGTTGTGACTCTTTAGTGACACCAAATTCATGAGTGGAATATAAAACATTAAAATATTTATCCAGCTCGGTACGTTCAATCTTTAAAGCCAAACTGTCTGGATGAGCATTTGTTACTAAAATAACTTCGCGGCCACTGGTTTTTAATGCGGTCAGAAAATCATGAGCATCGCTTCGTAATTCAATTAAATGTTCTATTTCACGTTTTAACTTTGCAATAGGTAATTGTGTTTGTTTAGCCCAATAATCAAGGCAATACCAATCTATAGTTCCAGCGACCTTTTGGTAATGCTTAGCTAATTTTTCTCTTGCTTCTTTTATACTGATTTTTGCTTCTTCACTGTACCTTTTAGGTAGATGCTCTAGCCAAAATTGATTGTCATAATGTAAATCTAGTAAGGTACCATCCATATCCAGTAAAACAGTTTTGATTTGTGACCAATCAAGCATAGATTTTTCTCTTAAAAGCAGCGTATTATAGGGGAAGAATTAATCATACCATTTATAGCTCTTTGGTATCAGAACTTTGCATAAAGGCAAATGATGACAGACAAGCAAAAACTACCGATAATCAATGCAAGAAACCGGGTCGCTAAAAGTCGACTTTTTAGTATTGAACAGCTTGATTTAACCTTTAGTAATGGTGAAAAACGACAATATGAGCGCATGCTGGGTTCAGGCAGTGGTGCGGTAATGATTGTGCCAATGCTTGATGCGAATACGATGCTATTAGTACGGGAGTATTGTGCAGGTACTCACACCTATGAATTAGGTTTTCCTAAAGGGTTAATTGATAAGGGAGAAGTTGCTGCACAAGCGGCTAACAGAGAGTTAAAAGAAGAGATTGGTTATGGTGCAGAAAAACTCATCTCGATAAGAGAAGTGATGATGGCCCCGGCATTTTTTAATGCTAAAATGATGATATTTTTAGCAGAAGGTTTATACCAAGAAGAGCTCGAGGGTGATGAGCCTGAACCTCTAGAAGTGGTGCCATGGAAATTGGACAATTATCAAGCTTTGCTGGAAGAGCCAAACTTTAATGAAGCGCGAAGTATTGCGGCTTTAATGTTGATAAGAGACTACTTAACAAAAAATACTACAGATAGTTCAAATCAACCTAATCACTTGAGCAATGGGTTATGAGTAACGAAAAACTATTAAATATCGCTATTGAGAGTGCAAAAAAAGCAGGTGTAGAAGTGATGAAATATTACCGTCAAGGTAATTTCACCTCTCAAGTAAAAGAAGATGATAGTCCTGTTACTAGTGCGGATATCGCTTCAAACGATATTATAATGGATCAATTAAAAACATTAACGCCTAATATTCCTATCATCTCTGAGGAAGTCGGCGCATTACCTTTTAGTGAACGTAAATATTGGGATAAGTATTGGTTGCTTGACCCTATAGATGGTACGGGTGAATTCATTATCGGCAGTGGAGACTTTGCTGTTAATATTGCTTTGATTGAGAACGGCTGGCCAAGTATCGGTGTTATTCATGCGCCTGATCACAAATCAACGTACTACGGCCAAAAAAACACCGGGGCCTTTAAAGAAGAGGCCCATGCAAGTCACCAAATTCGCGTGGCAGAATACCATCAAGACAGAGCTATAAAGGTTGCCATCAGTCGCCGGCAAGCACTTAATTTAATGGGGCAATATCTCAATACAGATCTTAATTATGAATATATTGAATTAGGAAGTTGTTCGTTAAAAAACTGCTTAATTGCAGAAGGTGAAGCTGATTGTTATTTACGTATTGGCGTTACGGGTGAGTGGGATACAGGTGCTAGCCAATGCATATTAGAACAGGCGGGCGGGAGTATTATCAATAGTGAATTTCTACCACTGAGCTACAATAAGCGTGAAAGTTTGCTCAACCCTGATTTTTTAAGTTTGGGGTCAAGGGATTTCCCTTGGAAAAAAATCATCAAAAAACATCGTTCGACTAGGTAGTCAGCGGTGGAGTCTTATCCTTTAAAGGATTAATTAACCGGAGTTATTATGCGTTTTATTTTATTGTTTATTAGTTTAGTTACCTTTCCTGCACTCAGTGATTGGCAATTAGACAATCAGCATTCTTCTTTAAGTTTTATCTCAATTAAAAATACCGAAGTTGCTGAAGCTCACCATTTCAACGAACTTAGTGGTAGCCTCACAAGTGATGGACACGTCAATTTTACCATTGATCTCTTAAGTGTTGATAGCAATGTTGTGATTAGAAATGAGCGAATGAAAGAATTTTTATTTAATACAGAGCTCTATCCAACAGCAAGTTTTATTGCTCAACTTGATATGAAAAAATTTAACATAATCGCTGTAGGCCAAACGGGCAAATTAAAACTAGTGGGTAAAATAAGCTTACATGGTCAAGAACAAAAAGTGATGAATGACGTCTTAGTCGCAAAGCTTTCTGAGAAAAGTTTTGTGGTAAGTTCGATGAAGCCTATTATAGTAAACGCTCAACAATTTGGTTTAACTGAGGGCGTTAAAAAGCTACAAGAACTGGCAAAACTGCCAAGCATTAGTAATGCCGTTCCAGTGAGTTTTGTCTTAACGTTCAAGTAATGAGCTGTTAATTAATCACTTTGTTCTTCAGGGTTTTCTAAGAATTGCTCTTTCGGTAAAATATTAACCGTTTCATGTAACTCTGAATAAACCAGCACGACAGAACCTTGCGTAAGTTGTTGTTTAATTTGCGCAATTTTCTGAGTTAAACTAACATCTTCAGCACCATATTCGGTACCTTCTCTTAAAACAAACTCTTCAAGAATTGCCGTTAAGGTATCATTTGATAATTCTTCAATTGGGATAATCATTTTGTTAATTCCGATAAATGTTGTGCAATAAAATGAGGAATACGTTGCTCAAGCCAATAGATTGGATTAAGAGGATTTATACCAGAAATAAAGCCGACATGACCACCTTGCTCACTGGCTTCAAAGATAACATTTTCAGGTAAAGTGTTGTCAAAAGTAATCGCTTGATGACTCAAAAAAGGATCATCAGCAGCATGGATAATCAAGCAGGGTTGTTTAATGTTATGGAGCACAAATAGGCCACTCGCCTTTTGATAATAATCATCTGCACTGGTAAAACCATTTATTGGTGCGGTAATGATGTGATCAAAATCCCGTATAGTTTTAATTTGAGAAAAAGCGACAGGGCAAATATTAGTCATCATTTTTGATTTGATTTTGACTTGGGTACTACTTTTTAGCATTTTAACTAAATATTTTTGATAAACCTTAGAAAATCCTTGGTTGATACGTTCGCTACAACTAGCTAAATGTAGAGGCGCACAAACAATACTTGCTGCGGTAAAAGGATTCTTAGGGTGTAAAGATAAATAGCGACTGACCACATTCCCCCCCAGTGAAAAGCCCAACAAAAATAAAGGACTAGAGTGATAACGTTCGTTGAGTAGATTCGCCAGATAAGTGATATCTCGGGTGTCACCTGAATGATAAGCCGCCGCTAAACGGTTGGCACGGCCACTACAGCCTCTAAAGTGCATTAATAGCCCTATCCAACCTCTTTGCTTAATTGTCGCTAGCATGCCCTTCACATAATGACTTTCTACTGATCCTTCGAGGCCATGAAGGATGACTATAATTGGCGTTGATTTTTTTTTGTCTGGTAATTGTGTCCAAGCAAGATCAAGAAAGTCACCATCAGGTAATTCTAATGTTTGCGTTAGTGTTGTTAGCTTTTTTTTTCGTCTTAACCACTTAGCGGCAATAGTTTGTAAATGAGGATTAGTGAGCCACCATGCGGCTTTAAAATGGCTTTTTGTTAACATAGTATGAGGTATGATTATTAAACACAGCAGAAGATAATCCATTGTACGTTAGCATTAAAGAAAAACAAATCATTGCAGAAATTACAGGAATTAATTTACCCAAAAAACACCACAGTAAAAGCTGACAGAACCAAAGCTTAAAAAGTAAAGTACCTTTTTTTTAGTCAAAATTTTATCTGTTGCTTTATTGTTAGTAGTCATTAATGACTAATGGAGGCAGGTTATGAATTGGCTATTGTTTATCGATAGCAAAGTCACTATATGTTGATTATTTACTCTTTAATTATAAGATTGAAGCATCATAATTAAAGAGTAATACTAGCGATGTCATTGAGTTTAATAGAAACGTTTTTCGTTTGCTTTTTTTGCGTTTATCTCTGCTTGTTGAATGATTTTACGATATATTTCATCGGCTTTTTCTTTAGCTGAAGTTACCTCAGCTTTAGTTAATTTATGAGCGTCCATGTCGCGGCTTTTAGTCGCATCATCATAACCATTATAAGAAGCAATAACATTCCAAATATATGACTTATCAAGGCTTTTTTCAACACCTTCGCCTTCAAAATACATCAAGGCTAAATTGAATTGAGCCAGGGCATAATTTAATTTAGCCGCCTTTTGATACCAGTCAGCTGCTTTTACATTATCTTTTGCTACCCCTTGCCCTTTATAGTACATCACACCTAAATTATATTGGGCACTGGCAAGGCCTTTATTTGCAGATCTAGTCATTAAGTTAAACGCTTTAATGAGATCTTTTTCAACCACGTTACCTTCTGAATACATCAACGATAAATCAAATTGAGCATCTGAATCATTTTGTTTTGCAGCCAAGGTTAATAGCTCAAATGCTTTCTGAGCATCTTTCCTGACACCTTGACCATTTTTATACATCATAGCAAGTTGATATTGCGCAGGAGTAAAACCATCCTCCGCTAAAGGTTCAAATTGCGCCATTGCCGCCTTAAATTGACCGCGATTGAGTTCATATATGCCTAGTTGATAATCATTTGCTAATACAACTGAGCTAAAAGGTAATATCAGAGTAACGAGTAATATCAATAGTGAGTGCTTTTTCATAGTAAATCCTTATTATTGAGTAACCATTGCTAAACCACATAGTGTTTGATCATTTAACTAAACTCTTTTGAGTTTAGCAAGATTATCAGTTTTAAGTAGCCTGAGACATTATTTCTTCAACCTGCTCTTCAAGTTCAAGCCAGTGCATTTCGTTCTCTTCAATCTTACCTGTTAATTGAGCTTGTTGTTTGATTAATTGAGTCAGTTTGGTTTTATACTCGCTTTGATATATTTCACTGGTCGACAATGACACCTCAACTTGATTCAATTCGTCTTGCCATTGATGCATCTGTTTTTCTAATTTGTCCGCTTGTTTACGCAGTGGTGCTGCTTTTTTTCTTAGTTCAGCTTGTTCTTTGCGCACCTGTTTTTTGTCAACAGTATTTTCATTGACTGTTTTATTACTTTTGGTGATTTGTTTTTTCTCGTCAGTAAGCCATTGCTGATAGTCGTCAATGTCACCATCAAAATCACTTACCTGCCCGTTAGCAATCAAATAAAATTCATCAACACAAGACTCAAGTAAAAATCTGTCATGAGCAATTAGAATCATGGCGCCTTCAAAATCTTGCAACGCTAACACGAGTGCTTGACGCATTTCTAAATCTAAATGGTTGGTAGGTTCATCTAATAATAATAATTGAGGTTTTTCTTGAACAATAAGTGCTAAGACCAAACGTGCTTTTTCGCCACCAGACATCGTTTCGATAGGGGAAAGAGCTTGATCGCCACTAAAACCAAAACGCCCTAGAAAAGAGCGGGCTTGTAATTCTGTCACCTCTGGTTTAGCTCTGACGATATGGTCAATCGGGCTACTGGTTCGATGAAGTTGTTCAAGTTGGTGTTGAGAGAAATAGCCAATCTTTAGTTCTTGAGCACAATATCGTTCACCTTTTTGAAGCAATAATTCGCCAGCGAGTGACTTTATAAGTGTTGACTTGCCTGCGCCATTTCTCCCTAATAAGCCAATTCTACTCCCGGGCACTAGTGTTAACGCGACATTTTTTAGAATAATTGTTTCAGGGTTATAACCGCACTCACTCTGTTTTAATGCCAATAATGGATAAGGCAAGGTTTCAGGCTTTTCAAAGCGGAATGTAAATTGTGTATCAACATGAGCCGGTGCTAAGTCAGGTAATTTTTCCAATCGCTTTAATCGGCTTTGCGCTTGTTTTGCTTTACTTGCTTTAGCTCTAAAGCGATCAACAAAAGCGGTAAGGTGTGCTGCTTCTTTTATTTGTTTTTGATATTGAACATCTTGTTGGGCTAAGTGTTCGGCACGCTGTCGTTCAAATGCGGTATAATTACCCGTATATAATTTGGCTTTTTTATGTTCAATATGCAGTATTTGTCCGATGACGGTGTCGAGGAAGTCACGGTCATGAGATATTAATACCAAAGTACCTGTAAAACGTTTTAACCAGCGCTGTAGCCATATTACCGCATCTAAATCTAAATGGTTGGTAGGTTCATCAAGTAATAATAAATCAGCTCGGCTAATTAAGGCTTGTGCCAAATTTAAGCGCATGCGCCAACCACCAGAAAAGTCTTTTACTGCATTACTAAGCTGTGGCTGTAAAAACCCTAAGCCGTGCAAAAGTTCGCCAGCTCTTGCGGGTAAGCTGTAGCCATTAATACTGTCAATTTTATTAATTAATGTCGCTTCCCTATTACCATCATCATCTACTCTAGCTTGTGTTAACTCTTGCTCAAGTTGACGAAATTCTTTATCACCATCCATCACATAATCAAGGGCAGATTTTTCTAAAGAGGGCGTTTCTTGTCTAACCGTAGCTACGCTCCAACTTGCCGGCATAGATAGGTCGCCAGTATCAGGTTGCAATTCACCTAGTAGTGCAGCAAAAAGTGATGACTTACCACAGCCGTTAGCACCAACTAGACCAACTTTATGGTTTGGATGAATAGTAAAGTCAGAAGATATTATGAGGTTTTTTGCCCCTCTATCTAAGCCTAATTCGCTAGCAGTAATCAATCGGTAATCCTCTATTATTTTAGCTGTTTTTAAAGCCCAATAAAAATACGTTCACATTGTCTCTTTTCCTATGGGGGTACTTCAAGGTAAAATACTAAAAATCATTTAATAATTGGAAGTCTCTTGTGAGAGTTAAACAAAAAAAACGCTTTATTGCTGGTGCAGCATGCCCAAAGTGCAAGGCTATAGACACCATGGCATTAACCAAAGAAAATGATGTAGAAACAGTGACGTGTGTTAGTTGTGGTGAACAAATGACGCAACCGGAAGCTCATGTTGAAGAAGTCGTTAGGCAACATGAGCAGGTGATAGGTGTATTTAAACAGTAATATTTAAGCGGTTAATTATCCATTAAAAGTGCGGTGGTGGCGGTTCGATTTCTTGACCTGATTCAGGCATAGAAGAATTTGCTTCTTT
>TARA_B110000091_G_scaffold158136_1_pt1 | contig 19957 bp, 21 predicted proteins | sample TARA_B110000091 | Tara Oceans TARA_B110000091 (sample SAMEA4397278) | marine metagenome | biome: Polar Biome; feature: [DCM] deep chlorophyll maximum layer (ENVO:01000326); material: water (ENVO:00002006), including particulate matter (ENVO:01000060) such as... | depth 35 m
TGGCTCAACGACGCTGACGTGTTCATTGATATGTTCGCCAGATTGTCAGACGCATGCTGAAGCCTGGACATGTAAGCACCGTACTTAGCGCGCTCAGCTGCCGCTCCATTAATAGCTAAGTCTAATTCCGAGACCGCCTGTGAGGCCCCGCCAGAGGTGGTAATGTCGATGGCGGTTACACCGCCGCTGTAGTAGAGCACGCCCTGGCCGAATGCACCGGCATTATCGACGCCTGCCGTGCTAGGGGTAGCAGAGACGGTAGCGTCTGCTTGTGTTCCCCCGATGGTCAGCGCGTTGAGATCGTGCCTGCCGGCGTTTGTAAATACTACCGCATCTGTTGAGACCGTGCCGGTAGTGAATCCAGACCAGGTCCCCGTAACGACGCCATTCGTGATTGATGATGGCGTCGTGCCATAATCAGAGGCGGCTTTACTTGCGAAGATACCCGCCAGATTAGCATTGGTTATGGCGGCGCTAGCGTGTGTATTTGTAACGGTTATTCCAGCGAGCGTAATCGTCTCGCCAGCGGCCAACTCACCGAAAGTGACTGTCGCAACCTCAGATGTCAAATCATCGACACCAGTCCGAGCTGTGCCGCTCGCGGCTGACATGGAGCTGTCCACCTGCACTGTGGGCTGCCAGCTGTTGAGTGAGAGGGTCATAGTCTGCCCAGAGGAGGCGCCCAACTGGATGCTCTTGGAGAGCGCTGTCTCCGCTGCGGCTGTGTCTGCCGTAGCAACTGTTCCGGCCAGTATCTTCTCACCGTTCCACTCTGTGTTGTCCGCTATCCTTTCGATCTCAGAGAGCAGGGCCTGAAACTCTAGATTTAGCGCAGTTCGGTCGGCGGTTGTGTAAGTGCCACTGGCCGATTGGACAGAGAGCTCACGCATGCGACCCAGCATATTAGTTATCTCTTTTGTCGCCCCTTCGGCGGTCTGTAACATTGAAATCGCATCGTTCGCATTCCTAACGGCCATATTTAGGCCTGAAATTTGTGCGCCCATGCGATCTGCAATTGCGAGCCCGGCAGCATCATCCTTGGCGCTATTAATGCGAGAACCTGTCGATAAGCGCTCCATCGCAGTGGACATGGCCCGATCGTTTCTATTGATCGCGTCCCTTGCGATCATCGACGAGGTATTAGTATTTATTACAGTCATAATGATTTCTACCTTTATAACATGAGTTTTTGAGATTTCAGGATTCTTAAAACGCCAATCGACAGAGAGGCTAAGAACATTAAAATAAATTTATACTCGTTTAAAAAAAATGGCTCAAAGCGCTACTTTGATAAGTAGGTCAGAGTACTTACCCTGCGCTTTGAGCCAATGCGGTTGCCGACTTTTCATGAGCCCATCAAGGTCGTCTGGCTTTTAAATTTTGCTCTTTTAAATCAAGGCTCGGCCTACTGTTGAGACGCTTTTCACACATTATCTAAAAGCCGTAATCAGTGTGAACGAAGCACTAGCCTTGAAGTAGAGACAGAACTGTCTGCTTAGCCTGATTCGCCTGGGCGAGCATCGCGGTGCTCGCCTGCGAAATAATTTGAGTTCTTGCCAGCTCCATTGTCTCGGTTGCGTAATCTGCATCTGCGATCTGGCTACGAGAGGCAGCGGTGTTGGATGCCGTGTTGAGTAGGTTATCTGACGCGTGAGTTAGTCGAGACATGTAGGCGCCATATTTAGCACGCTCGGCAGCGGCACCATTAATTGCAAGGTCGAGCTGCGTGATGGCGTATGCCGAGTTATCAGCGGTATCGATATCAATCGCGCTGCCATCGAGCGTGCCGTCGCTTCCTCCCCAGTAAAGTATCGCGGAGCCAAAAGCACCATCGTTAACACCACTTCCGTTTACATCGAGGCCATTTGCGCCAGTGCCCTTGGCTGCAGATATGGCTTCGTCATGCTGAATTGTCGTGACCCACGCTTTGATCTCAATGGTCATCGTTTGGGATCCGGTAGTTCCCAGCTGGATACTTTTCGAGGTCTTCACCGAGTTGGAAGTGAAGACACCATCTCCATCTAAAATTTTATCGCCATTCCACTCGGTATTTTTTGCTATACGATCTATTTCAGACATTAATGCCTGGAACTCTAAGTTCAAGGCGTCTCTATCAGTGTCCGTGTAAGTCCCGCTCCCGGCTTGAACTGCGAGCTCGCGCATTCTCCCAAGCATATTCGAAATTTCTTTCGTGGCGCCTTCGGCAACCTGTAGCATAGAAATTGCATCGTTTGCATTTCTTGAGGCCTGGTTAAGCCCAGAGATCTGCGCGCTCATTCGTTGTGATATAGCAAGCCCAGCTGCATCATCTCGAGCAGAATTAATGCGCAATCCTGTTGACAGGCGCTCCATGGCTGTAGCCATTTCGCGATCGTTTTTGTTTATAGCGTTCGCCGCGATATTCGCAGCAATGTTCGTATTAATAACACTCATGACTCTGACCTCATGGATTAATTTGAAATATCGTTTTTCACTCAAGCAATATCTGACCACAGCTTGTGTAAGTCCCCATTCGACGTATCCAGAAATTACTTTAAATTTTTTATTTTTTGATCGTGTCTATGTTCGTGTGCAAGCACAAAAGGCATACAAGGCGATTAAATTTAGTGTAAGCAATCCTCGCGCCTTTAAATTTTTAAGGTCGTAAAAAAGAGTCGACTTAATAGAGAGTCCGGGTTGGACGTATAGAAGTAGGATCCAGAACCTCTTCATGGAGATATTGTTTTTTATTAATGGATTGCGGCCTGACTCCGATAGGAACCTTAATATCGCTAATTACAAGTTTCACCATATAGGAATTTTCAATGAACGCTTTTAATCGTGCAGCTCTTAACTCGTATAATTGGGTCGGAAAAGAGGCAGCTATCGAATTCGCTGACAATCACGCCTTAGTAAAGATGCTTTTCTCTGGAGCCGTAGATGCAATGAGCCAAGCCGAAAGATACTTTGCACTCGGTGAAATTACAGAACGGGGAAAGGCGATCTCTAAGTCTCAGAAAATTCTTTTCGGGTTGAGGTCAACGCTCGACCATGAGCAAGGTGGTGAGCTTGCGCGCAACCTAGACTCCTTGTATGACTATTGCATCAGACAACTGACAGCTGCCCATGCTTCGAACGAAGTCGCCAAATTGCTAGAAGCGAAAGCATTGATGACACAAATTCGCGAAGCTTGGGAAATCATGCCTCTAAACCGTGCTGCGCCAGTGCAATAACTGGCGGGCCTCTATCAAGTCGACACTGGACAGAGCCTGAATAGTGTACTTCTCACATATGGCGTCTCGTGACAAGGACGCTGTGTGAATGATTTGGGTTCTGCTCCTTGATCGATGCTCCATATGTGAGAAATACCACCCCTCTAATTACATACATTGATGTACATCAATAAAATCTTTGTTTAGACTCCATTTCCTAGGCAGTATTTAGTGATTCTGCGAGTTGCTGTCAACACTCGCGCCTTTTAATCCTAATAGACGTATGGAATCGATTGACCGCCCGAACGAAATTTATAGGAAGTAGCGACGAAGCAATTAGACTGATCAGGTTAATAGCCCTATGCGCTGGTTCCGAAGCCTCAGTTTTGATACAAGGCGAAACAGGAAGCGGTAAAGAGGTCGTGTGTCGCGAGCTACACCGGCAGTCATCACGCAGCGCGAAAAATTTTGTAGGCATAAACTGCGCAGCAATACCCGCCCAGCTGCTAGAGAGCGAGCTCTTTGGGCATAAAAAAGGAGCGTTTTCGGGCGCCATAGCAGACAGAGTTGGTCGATTTCAATTAGCCGATCAAGGGACGCTCTTTCTCGATGAGATAGGCGACATGCCCCTTGATTTGCAAGTTAAACTTCTCAGGGTGTTGGAAGAGCGAGAAGTTATGCCGTTGGGGGCCTCCCGCGGTGTCCCTTTTGACGTGCGTCTCATTGCCGCCACCCATCAAGATCTTGAGGGCATGGTTGCTCGCAAAGAGTTTCGCGAAGATCTTTACTATCGCCTCAACGTGATACCCATTGTTATTCCGCCCTTACGCGATCGAAAAGCCGATATCGCTGAGCTTTGCCATTATTATATGTCGCTGTATTCAGAAAACCGCAAGATGAGCTTCACGCCTAATAGCATCAAAGTGCTGTCTAATTACCGGTGGCCGGGCAATGTGCGAGAGCTCGCAAATTTGGTCAAGCGGCTCTCGGTACTCTCTCCTGAACCCGACATTGAGCTGGCTACGATTCCTGCGGCGTATCTGCCGCCTCAATTGGCGGAGCTGCTGCAGCGAGGAGAAGAGCAAGAGGACGAGACTAGCGAGCCAGGACTTACCCCTGCATTTATGGCCCAGCTAGGGCAAGAGACAGCGTCTAAACTAAGCCAACCCGTGAGCGAGGTCGAGCGAATCGTCAGGCTGTCTCAGTCGATGGATAGCCTGCCAAAAGAAGGAATCGCCACTAAAAACCTCCTTGGCGATATCGAATCGAACCTTATCCGTGTCGCGCTTACCCAGAGCGAGGGGAATGTCTCGAAGGCAGCCAAATTACTCCAGATAGGGCGAACTACGTTAATCCAAAAACTCGAAAAATATCAGATAGAAACCTCTCTTTAGGCTCACCTCATTACTTTCACAACCCTCTAGTACCCCCTTCGGAACGGTGCACCCTAACGGCGCAATACCTATTGTCATTTTTAGGACAGGCTCGCTGTAAAAAAGCGGACATTTTTCTGTAAATCAAGGAGAAGCCGCATCGTAATTAGGCTTAGAATATTGTTTTAATTAGGATTTAATTTTTTGGCCCAGTAATTGCAGTAACTAAGCGACATAGCGGAGCCGCAACATGATACAGCTTGAAAACGAATATACTGTCGACGAAAGATACGAAGACGAACAGCCGTTTGTCTTCGTCGATGACAGCAGCATTGCCCTATTCGAACTCGCCTGCAAAGTGGGTAAGACCGATGTGCCGGTGCTCGTTAATGGCCCTACGGGCGCCGGCAAAGAGATCATCGCAAAGGTGATACATGAATCGTCATCTAGGGAGACTCAGCCCTTCGTTGCCTTAAATTGCGCAGCTATACCCGCTTCTTTGGCAGAGGACATGCTGTTCGGGCACGAAAAAGGCGCATTTACCGGCGCCCATAAGATAAGCAAAGGCTATTTTGAGCAGGCGGAGGGAGGAACCCTTTTTCTGGATGAGGTAGGGGAAATGCCGCTAGAACTTCAGGCAAAGCTATTGCGTGTGCTCCAAGAAAAGAAAATAGTACGTATAGGTGGAAGCACGCCTATCGACCTGAACGTCAGAATAGTAGCGGCAACCAACGTCAATCTAAAGCAGGCGGTGGCACAAAAGCTGTTCCGTGAAGATTTATATTACCGACTAAGCGGATTTAAGCTCACGCTACTGCCACTAAGTCAGCGTAAAAAAGACATTGAGGCGCTCGCGTATGTTCTCATTCAAAAACACTCTCGTAAGCCCTTCCCAAAACTAAAAAGCTGCGCTAAATCTTTATTTTTAAGTTATTCCTGGCCCGGAAATGTTCGTGAGCTCGAAAATCTCATCTGCCGGGCATTAATTATGTGCGATGGAAACGAGATCAAGCAGAAGGATATTCTCTTTGATGAAGAGGAAGGTGAAGTGGCACCAAGCGGTCAGCACTTGGATCACGAAGCTGCCCGTCACGCAGTTAGCACCGTTCGCGCTGGCAATGATGATGCAGATCGCTTGGAGCGTCGGGATGATTTACTCATAAGCTCACTGCGCAATGAACTCGAGTACCAGAATATTATGGCTGCAATGGCGGTCAGCGGAAATCGAGAGAAAGCAGCAGAAAAATTAGGCATAAGCCCACGCACACTTCGATACAAAATCAACAAACTGCGGGATCTCGGCATGGCTGTACCTACAGCCTATGCAAGAGTGTAACTCAAAATAACAAGGATACTGTAAAATGGAAATCAAGGCCGAAGCCAACGCGCTGCTTTCACAGATTAGGGATTATCAGTCAAAGATTACCGAAGCACGCACACCTGACTCAATTGCATCAGGTGCCGTAGGCAACAGTACAAACTTTGGTGCAGAAATGTCGCGTCTATTGTCAGACACTTTGAGCAGCGTCACAGAAGCCCAATCGAGTGCGTACAATCTGAGTACCGCATACCAGGCAGGCGAAGACGTCGCTCTAACCGAAGTCGTACTTGAAATGCAAAAATCTTCTTTGGCGTTCGAAGCGACACTGCAAGTGCGTAACAAAGTACTACAAGCGTACGAACAAGTAATGAATATGCCTGTTTAGGCAGAGTGTAGGCATCGACCTAAGCACGGAGAATTAACATGGCCACAGCACAAGAAGCATTGCCAGGACCGGCATTTTCAAATGCAAATGAGGGGTTTGGAGGAGCAAACAGACGCGAAGCCTACCCAGCGGATAACACAAACTATCCGCTGTCACAGTCTCAGCAGTTAGGGAATCAAGTTGGCCCTCTGCTGCAGCGATCACTGCCAGGAATCATCATGGTAGTGACGCTATTTGCTCTAGTCCTTCTATATAATTGGATAAATACTGGCGACTACCGACCATTATTTCCAAACATGCCGGAATCTGAAAAAAGCGAAGCTTTCGACTTATTGTCGGGCTCGGCATTTCCTGCAAAACTTGACAGTCGTACGGGCGATATTCTTGTTCCAGTTGATCGATACTACGAAGCAAGAATGATGCTTGCGAGCTCTGGATTTGCCGACCCAAGCTCTGCCCAGTCTATGAATATGCTGGACGAACAGTCTTCACTCACAAGCAGCCAGTTTATGGAGGAGGCACGCTATAGGGCGGCCACAGAGAATGAGCTAGCCAAGAGCATTGTACAAATATCCTCAATTAAAACGGCGAGGGTTCATATAGCCGCGCCTCGTCAGAGTTCTTACGTGCGGAATCGAGTCCCCGCGAAGGCCTCTGTGGTTGTAGTTGGACACCCCGGGCGAATTGTCACCCAAGCACACGTGCAATCGATCACCAGTTTGGTGTCTTCAAGCGTGCCATACTTAGCAGTAGAGGACGTCTCGGTCGTCGATCAGCGAGGGAATCTTTTAACCATGAGTATGTCGCCAGGACTAAAAATGGCGGATATGCAGAGCACCTACAAACGCTCAATAGAGAGTGATTATAAGGCAAGAATTGAGCAGTTATTGGCGCCAATCGTAGGCATAGAGAATGTAAATTCTGATGTAGACGCATCCATCGACTTCTCTGAATTCGAGTCTACTTCAGAAGTGTTCGATGAAGAGGGACGAGGGCCGATTTCAAGGTCTGAGGTGTCGTCTGTTGATAGAAGCCGTGGCGGCTCAAACGTGGGGGGAATTCCGGGGGCCCAATCAAACATAGCGCCAAATGACACGACGATTAATAATGCGAATGACGAAGCTATTGACCCTATAGAACAGCCTGCACTCGAAACATCAGAGCCGACGAGTACCCGTACTACCCGCAATTATGAACTAGATAGGTCGATCAAGTATTCAAAGGACGCTGTCGGAAATATAACTCGCCTCTCGATAGCAGTGGTAATCAATCAGAAAGTACTTGATGGGGTCGCTGGAGAAGACGTCGACGGCGAAGAAACTCCTCGTATTGGTGCTCTAAATGTTGAACAACTAACTGAGTTAGTAAAGAGCTCAGTTGGCTTCGACGAGGCCAGAGGCGACCAAGTGTTAGTCATCGGATCTCCGTTTATGGAAGCAATGGTGATTGAGGAAATCACTACACCATGGTTTGAAAACTCATCAATACAATTCATCGCTCAGATGATTGGCATAGTTATCGCTTTCGCTCTCACGCTCTTGTTTGTTGTGAGACCAGTCTTAGCAAACATGCTTAAAAAGAAAGATGGCCCTTCTTCTCAGAATGCGGGAGCTGGTAACTACCAACAGGCGTCCGGAAGTTATGAACATCGAGTTGCTCATGTACAACAAATGGCCGGCGATGATGCTGCTAAAGTCGCTAGCAACATTAAAGATATGATTAGAAGGTAAGTATTCGAGAACTATCATGGCTAAGAAAAAAAAAGACGAAATTGAAAATAATGTGCCTGCCGAACCTACGGCGCTTGAACTGGAGCTAGCTAAATTGCCAAGTACAGACAAGGCAGCCGTGATAATGCTGCTACTTGGTGAAGAGCATGCGGCAGAAGTTCTTCGTCACCTTGAGCCCAAGGAAGTGCAAGCACTTGGTCAAAAAATGACGAGCGTCGCGAACTTATCGAAAGAAGTTATAAGTGGGGTGTTAGCTGAATTTATAGACTCAACCTCAGGCAAAACGAATTTAGGAATAGGGAGTTTAGGCTACACCCAAAGTGTATTTAATAAAGCGCTTGGCCAGGAAAAGGCTGCGTCAGTTTTAGGAAAAATAATGCCTAGCGAATCGCTAAAAGGGTTAGAGATGCTGCAATGGATGGATGCTAAATCAATACATGAATTTATCCAGAACGAACATCCTCAAGTCATAGCTGTTGTGCTTTCTGTGTTGGAGCATGATACGGCAGGAGAGTTACTTAAGTTTCTCAGTGAAGATATACGCGCTGATGTGATCGCACGAGTTTCATCTCTAGATGCCGTTAAGCCAAGTGCTATGTCGCACCTTGAAGAAGTTTTAAGAGAACAGTTTTTGAACAAGTCAGGAACTAGTTCAGCGACATTTGGTGGTGTTAAAACCGCAGCACAAATACTGAAATATTCTGGCTCTGAGGTTGAGTCAAGTATCTTAAAATCTGTAAACGAACTTGATAAAACCTTAGCTGAAAAATTAGAAGAGAATATGTTTACGTTCATGAATCTCGGGGGGCTAGATAATAAGAGCATGCAAACGCTCATTAGAGATTTAGAGAATGATCTTCTCATTCCGGCCCTGAAGGGCGCAGACGAAGCGGTTAAAGAAAAATTTCTTGAAAATATGTCTGAGCGCGCGCGCGATCTATTTCTCGACGACCTCGAAGCGCAGGGACCGATCCGTATCACTGAAGTTGAAAAATCGCAGAAAGAAATTATGCGCGTTGCACGTAAGTTATCTGAAGAAGGCGAGATAATGTTGTCTACAGGAGGAAATGAATTTGTCTGACGTTCCTTTCACGGCTAATTCAATTGTTCCTCGAACGCAAAATTCGAGCGCAACCGAGTTTGTGCGCGATGACTATTCGACGAAATTCTCGGATTCTAATAGTGAATTTGAAGAGTGGAATCCACTGTCTAATTCAAAATTAAGTAGTTTAGGAGATCTCCAAAATCCTGCAATTGGTCTTCATTCGGGTGGAGAAGATGCAGAAGGGAGAAATGGCGATGTGAGCGCTGCACGAGAGGTCGATGAGTCTAAAGAAGCTATAGATGGTCAATTTGAAAAAGGATTCTGTGAAGGAAGGGCGGAGGCTGAGCGAAACTTACAAAAAAAAGTAGATGAGGTGGACGCGCTTTTAAAGTCACTTAAAAATGGCCACTGCGACATATCAGAATTTTATGCTCCGCTTAAATCGTTAACTGTAAAAGCAGTCGAAGCTGTGCTGAAGGTTGAACTTCCGGAGTCAAAAACCGCAATCGAGCGTATGGTTTCGGATATTTTAGGATCGATCGGGTCACTGGCAGATGCTCCAGTTAAAGTTGGATTGGCCAAGCAAGATTATGAGAATTATTCTGAGGCGTTCCGTGATCAATTTTCTTCAGTAGAATTTGTGATGGACCCTAAACTATCAAGAGGTAGCACTTACGCTGAGATGAGCGACAGAACTATAAATGATTTTTCTGAGGATCGACTGGCGGAAATAGTTGAGAAAATTTTTAGCAATGAGTAAGACAGACGAAACATCAGAATTTGATTTCTCCAAGGCAAAAGCTAGTCTCGATTTTGATTTTGATAAAACGAGCTACACTAGGATAGGCAGAGTAAAGAGAGTCGTGGGTTTAACAGTAGAGGCTGTTGGTATTGTCGCTCCTATTGGCGCGCAATGTGTTATTGATCCAAATAGCCAAGGGAGAAGCATTCAGGCCGAGGTTGTTGGGTTTGATGGGGGCTTGTTGTTTTTAATGCCATTCGAAAACATCGAGGGTGTATCTCCAGGTTCTAGAGTAAGCATCTTATCTAAAAAATCGATCGGTGGTTTTAGCTGGGATTTACAAGGCCGGGTAATAGACGGTTTGGGTCAGCCGATAGATGGGAAGGGTGATCTGGAATATACACAGCCAGTAAACCTTGAAAGTGATCAAGTCCCGGCGCTCGAAAGGCAAAATATTACGGAGGCTCTTCATACCGGCGTAAAAGCGATTGACGCATGTTTCACGTTCGGTAAAGGTCAGCGAATGGGTCTGATAGCAGGTTCTGGCGTTGGGAAGAGCGTTTTGTTGGCGATGCTGACAAAAAACACTCAAGCGGACATAGTAGTTATTGCGTTAATAGGCGAACGCAGCCGCGAAGTTAAAGAATTTGTTACAGAAACGTTAGGCGAAGACGGTCTTCTGAGAGCAGTTATAGTTGCAGAATCAGTGAGTTCTTCTCCAGTTAAACGGATAAAAGGCGCTAAATTAGCTCATACTATTGCTGAAAAATATCGCGCCCAGGGTAAAAATGTTCTTCTATTAGTTGATAGTCTTACACGCGTAGCGCATGCGCAGCGTGAGATCGGGCTTGCTATAGGTGAACCGCCAACAACGAAAGGTTATCCACCCTCAGTTTTTGCTCTATTGCCCACTCTTATTGAGCGAGTAGGAATGGGTAACTCGTCTGAGGGTTCGATATCAGCCTTTTATACAGTGCTTGCCGAAAATGATGATCGATCAGATCCGATCGTAGATATTTCGCGTGCGACTTTAGATGGGCAGATTATGCTTTCTCGTAAGCTAGCTGATGCGGCCCACTATCCCGCGATCGACCTTGAGGGTTCTATTTCTCGCGTCGCTGAAAAAATTGTGGCTCCAAGCCAAACTCGTCAAGCAAGATTTATTCGCAGACTCTGGTCTTTGTATAACCAAAATGAAGACCTCATACAAATTGGTGCATATGAGAGCGGTTCTAATACCGTGCTCGATACTGCCATAGCACTCAAGCCAAAAATTGATCAGTTCCTCATCCAGCAAAACAATGAAGTTTTCTCTTATGAGGATACGCTTGGCCTTCTTGAACAATTAGAAAGTGAGTCTCAATGAGCCAAATAATCTGGGACGTTATGTCCAAAAAGAATGATATTGAAGTTAGAACGCTTGAATTGGCACTCAGCCAGACACGCAATCGATGTTTAACTTTAAAGGATAAAATTACTAGTGTTGATTCCTATATTCGAGAATATTCCGATATCTTAATGCCGGTCGATGGCAAAAGCATATCAATAGACCAGCAGAGGAATACTATAGCCTTTATTGGTCAACTCGGTGACGCTAAGGAAAAGCTTTGTGGTGCGTATGATGAGTTTTCGCTTAAGTCGGAGGCGTTAAGGGCGGAGATACTTGGTGTGCATATGCAGGGGATGAAATACCGAAAAATTGCGGAATTACAATCTAATGAAGCGCGTATTGAGCTTGAAGCCCAGGAACGGAAACTCGACGATGAGCTATTTTTAGCAAAATTAGCATCTCGAAAGCGCAAGCTCTAGTGAGTGGCATGTAATTTGCTAAGTATACTGTAGGCAACTTAATATGAGCCTTCATAACAAAGTAGTAATAAGGATTAAGCCTCATAGGCGGCGTAACGATGATAAGCACTCATTTTGATTTACAGAATATTATTAAAGAGATGGAAAGCACAGGAAATGGTGCAGAAAGCTCGTTAAACACAGCCGGGAGCGGGTTTTCAGCGACCATAACTCGGGTCTTAGAATCTCTTCCTCATGATATTGAGTCTGAAACAGAGCTTGTAGACTCTCTCAAGGCTAGCGATGATGAAAGCCTAGAAAGCGGTAAAAAAGATGACGGTGAGCACGTAAGCGGCAATATTCTTCCGCTTATGCATTCGCTGCCCCCTTCATTTGACCAACTCACGCTGGGCGGGAAGCGCCCAATTCTTATCGGCAAGCTAAACGCTGAGCCAAGCAAAGCACAAATAGAGGCAGTAGAAGCTAGTTCTGAACAGATTCACTTTTCCAAAAATTCTGATAGGCTTAATTCTGTTAACGCCAAATTCGAGCTAGCCGACCTTGCTGCAAGCGGGAATGGTAAAAAAGACGGCTCAGTTGATTCTGCGTCTGTAAATCAACAACAATTAGTGCTAAATTCATTCACACCTCCTAGCGCCTCACGCCAATTTCAGGCTTTTAAGGGATTAAGTAATGAGCAAGCCGCGGCACTGGCAGATGTACATTCTATAGAGGTAAGCTCACTCAAAAATACCACTCAACCTGAGGCATCGATTGACTCGGCAATGGCTAAGTTCGACGTCGACAGATTCAATGAGGAAGTTGGAAAGATAGTTAAAAATCAATTAGTTAACTCATTTTCTGGGAAAAATATCTCCGTTAAAATACTGCTCTCGCCAGAATCCTTAGGTCAGGTAGAAGTCGATTTATTATTCTCAAAAGATTCTGAGATTCAAATCACGCTTAGAACTGAAAATGCCGAAGTCGCTAAGCTTATGCAAGCAAACGCAACCGTTTTACGTGATCAACTCGCTATAGAGCATAAAGGCAATGTGGCCCTGAACATTAATGACTCTAGGAATGCCGAATTTGGTTTCCAAGGGAATCAAAGGGATGAGGCTAACAGCGGAAAACATAGTATATTTGTTGAATCTGATTCGGGAGAATCAAACAATGCTCTTGAAAAAAGCTCTGTTTCTGGAGATGGTTCAAATTCGCTAATTGATACATTCGCTTAAAATCAGGGTTAGTCATGGCCAAGGATAAAGACGTCGAAGAAGGCGCTGAAGAAGGGCGTAGTAAAAAAACGCTTATAATCATTATAGTAGCCGCGCTACTAATTTTAGGCGGAGGTGGTGCTGGAGCCTACTTTTTCCTTCTGTCCGGAGACGATGAAGGCGTGGGCTCAGATGATGTCTTGTCGGCTGAAAGAGCAGAGGTGGCGACGTTGATTGCCGAGCCAGAGATAGGTGAAACCCTGTACCATGAGTTGGAAAATTCTTTCACAGTCAATATCCTCGATTCAGGCAAGATGATGCAAGTAAGGCTTGCGCTTCGTACACCTTATGGGAAAGAGATGATGGACAAAATCGTGGCGCATGAGTTTGGCATGCGTGCTGCGGTGCTCGAAGAGCTCTCAAAAATTTCGGAGGAGAGGATAACAGCAATAGATTTTAGAAAAAGCGCTGCAGAGGAGCTACGCCTGGTTGCCAACTCGGTGTTAGGAGAACAAAAAATTTATAGCGGTATTGATTTAGTGCTGTTCACTGAATTTCTAGTCCAATAAGAAGCGATAGATACAATGACTGAAGAAAACGTCCAGCTTACAGATAAAGAGTTAGAAGCCTTAAAAGATGCGCAGAACGAAAACCATTTGACCTCTTTAGTCAATGGTGGATCCGCAAATGTTGTCAGGTACGATTTAGTAAACAGAAATAATAATCTAGATGTTGATGAGCAGGTCTTTGGCAATATAAGCCGCAAGTTAGCAGATAATCTGGAAAAGGGCTTTTCGGGCGTATTAAATACGCCTTCCAAAATCAAAGCGAGCGAGATAAGAGTTTTAGATTATGCGACCTTCATTCGAAGCATCGACGTCCCGAGCTCCCTGACTACGCTTAGTTTAATGCCAATGGAGGGGCAGGCGCTTGTGCTGATAAGCTCTCCAATTATTTTTAGCTCCCTAGATCGGTTCTTTGGCGGAGTAGGCGTAAGCACTATTGGATTTTCGCCAAATCGGCCATTTGCCAGTGCTGAAAGCGCTATCGTAAATATCATTACGAAACTAGTTTCAGGCGCATTGACAGAGGCGTGGTCCCCGCTGCTGGAAGCAAAATTCGAAAAACGACAATCAGAAAACGATCCGACTAAAATACAATGTTTCAAGAATGATGAAGCGATTGTTGTAACTCAGTTTGAAGTCAACATTGGTGAAGAGATAAAGGGTGAGATTGCTATAGTTTACCCACATTCACCGGTTCGTTCTCAGACGCAAAAATATGCGAAAAAGCTCGAAGAAAGCGCTCTAATTTCCTCAGAAAATTTGGCTTGGAGTCAAGACTTAAAGGAGGCCTGTTTAGGACTTGAGGTTGAACTGACAGTCGAGCTTGGAAAAATTTGCTCTTCAGTTGGAGGGATTTCTGATCTCAAATTGGGAGACGAGCTAAGGCTGTCAAACTCAGGAATGCTCGATGTTACAATAAGCGGAGTTCCAGTCTTTAAAGCGATTTCTGGGCGAGCTGGTGAGAGGCTAGCGATAAGTATAGCTTCAGTAAGTAAAGCATAACTCCCAGCCTTCCATCGGATGCCGGCTGAGCGATCAAATAACAGATGTATTAGGAGAATATGGCGTGGGTGATGAGCAAGAATTAGGTACAGAAATGACCAATAGTGCCGACTTTAACGAAGGTGAGAGAGTCAATGTTAGCCAGGGGCTGCTCGGGAATATTCCTGTATCAATTTCGGTGGAGCTAGGAAGAACAAAGCTAAAAATAGGGGAATTAATGGCTCTTAATCAAGGCTCAGTAGTTGCTCTGGATTCGCTAGCAGGCGAGCCTCTTGATTTGCGGGTTAATGATACTTTGATTGGCAAAGGTGAGATTGTTCTTATAGACCAACATTACGGTATTAAACTGACGCAAATAGTCCCAAGTGCTGACCGAGTTTAGATCCAGTTGTGGATAGCTAATCCTCAATGCAATGATTCTCTCTATGCTCTCTGTAGCCTAGTTAAAGAATCTTGAGAGCGCCGAATGGACACAGAATTTTTTATTAACATTACACTCGCCATCCTTTTGGTCGGGGCAGCGATGGCGTCTTTTTTTCTGATTCTTAGAAAAAACTCATCTATACACCAAGGCTTAGATCAAAAGCGCCTTAAGATTGTGGCTCAGACCCGCATCGGATTAAAAGCACAACTGGTTTTAGTCGAATCTGGTAAATACAGTTCACTCATTGCTCTTTCTGGCGACAAAATAGTGCCAATCTGGACGCATGGAAAAATCGATGCTGAGACGAAAAATGAAATGTGAATGCGCGTTTGAGAGCAATATAATTGGTGCTGACAAAGAGCGCCGAAACTCAATTTCCAGCTCACTGGCATTGCTTCTCAAAGCTCTAATACCGCTGCTATTTTTGGCTAGTGGATCGGTTGGCGCACAGGTAGGTCTGCCGGCTATAAGTGTAAGTCAGACTCCCGATGGCACAGAGTATAGCCTGACCCTGCAGATTTTAATTCTGATGACAGTGCTAACGCTGTTGCCTTCACTACTCATAATGATGACATCATTTGTCCGCATTATTATTGTCATGTCCCTGCTAAGGCAGGCAATAGGTACCGCGCAGACCCCCCCGAACACAGTTTTGGTCGGCATATCTCTTTTTCTGACCTTCTTTATCATGTCGCCTATTTTGAACGAAATATATGACGATTCGATTACGCCATATCTCAATGCTGAAATTAGTGTCGAGCGAGCAGTCGAAGTCGCACAGATCCCGCTGCGGGCGTTCATGTTGTCCCAAACGAGGGAAGATGACATTGCTGTATTTAGCGATATTGCAGGTCAAGAGTACAATGAAGGAGACGAGGTGCCGCTCAGCATCCTTCTCCCTTCATTTATGACTTCAGAGCTAAAAACAGCTTTTACAATTGGTTTTTTGATCTACATACCCTTTGTAATAATTGATCTCGTCGTGGCCAGTGTGCTGATGTCTATGGGCATGATGATGCTGTCGCCAATGATGATCTCTATGCCGTTTAAGCTCATGCTTTTCGTGCTCGCTGATGGCTGGATACTTATAATGCAGTCTCTCGCCGGTAGTTTTGGAGTATAGATGAATATCGCAGATGTGATGACTATTGGCCGTGAAGCCCTTTGGGTGACTATGCTTATCGCAGGCCCTCTTTTAGGAGCAGTGTTAGTAGTAGGAATTGTAATTGGCATTTTTCAGGCAGCAACATCTATTCAAGAAATGACTCTAAGCTTTATTCCAAAATTGATCGTATTAGTAATCGTTTTACTTCTCGTTGGAGGGTGGCAACTGCTTACATTAGTAGATTACTTTCAGCGGCTTCTTTTAAGCTTGCCAATATATCTCCAATGACTTCATATTTAATACCTGAAATAATTGATATGTTTTATCAATTTCTTTTTCCGTTCACTCGATTGTCTGCATTTCTCTTAGCTTCTCCATTCTATTCCGTAGATTCCATTAACATAAGATTTCGCATTGGTATATCAACAGTTTTCACTTTTCTATATTTTAGCTTTTTTGATGGCGTAGTAATTGATCCTTTAACCGGCGATGGTCTGCTGAGCTTATTACAAGAAATTTTTATAGGCGTGATATTAGGTTTTAGTTTGCAAATAGTAAGCTCGGCGATCACGGTTGGAGGGCAAGCAATATCAAACGCAATGGGCTTGGGAATGGCCAACATGTTTGATCCGAATCTAGGAAACGTACCGGTAATTTCTCAGTTTCTTATAATATTGTCGACGCTTATTTTCTTGCTAATAGATGGGCATCTGATAATGATCGATATTATATTCAACAGCTTCACTAGCTTTCCGATTGGGCAGCCACTGCCCGTAATGGGTTTGTTACAGGCTCTTATTGATTGGACGCCTCTCATCTTTACAGGAGGCCTGTTACTAGCCTTGCCAATGATGATTACACTATTGTTAGTGAATATAGGCTTAGGAATTATTACGCGATCAGCTCCTTCTCTTAATATTATTGCAGTAGGATTTCCAGCAATTATTCTTGTTGGTGGAATCATGCTGATATTCGCCTTACCAGGTGTTCTAAGATTAATACAAGAATTTTGGTTAGATTCATTCGCGCAGCTCATCATAATACTAGGTATTTAAAGTGGCTGAAGAAACAGATCAAACGGATAAAACCGAAGAGCCGACTGCCAAACGGCTGGAAAAAGCGAGAGAGGAAGGACAATTTCTTCGATCGCAAGACACCTCGATAGCAGTGTTACTAATATCAGTCGCGATTGTTCTCTATCTGTTCGGAGGCACGGCTGGTGAAGCATTTATTGAACTATTCTCTCAGGCATTCAGATTTGATGGATCAGTGATAAAAAATCCATTTGTCATCGCTGGGACCCTACCTAAGTTGTTCATTCAGAGTATTTTGTTTATCTCCCCAATACTCGTAATGACTGTAGTCCTTTCAATCTTTACTGCCTATGTAACTGGAGGGATCGGTTTCTCTGCGAAAGCATTTTTCCCAAAAGCATCTAAACTAAATCCGATAACCGGTCTTGGAAGAATGTTTGGGATAAAAAGTGTTGTGGAACTCTCAAAAAGCTTCGCAAAACTTATTCTTATAGCTCTCGTAATTATTAGTTTGCTCTATACACTATATGAACGTGTGTTTTTCCTAAATATGCTTCCAATCAAAGTGGCTATAGCCAGCGGCTTGGAAATACTAATTTGGGGTGTTTTGCTTGTCACAATGACGTTACTGATCATCGCGGCGATAGACCTTCCCTATCAAATAGTCAGCTTCAATAATAAATTAAAAATGTCTCGGCAAGAAATCAAAGATGAGTATAAAGAGTCAGAGGGCAGGCCTGAGGTAAAAGCAAAAATACGGGAACGTCAGCGCGCAGTGGCAATGAATCAAATGATGGCATCGATAGCCGACGCAGATGTGATAGTAACAAATCCGAGTCACTTTGCTGTCGCGCTAGCCTATGAACCTGGATCATCGCAAGCCCCAATTGTATTAGCGAAAGGAGCAGATATTTTAGCGGCGTCAATAAGAGATAAGGCCAGAGAAACTGAGGTTCCAATATTTGAATCGCCTTATTTAGCGCGGGCGATATATTTTACCACTGAGATAAAGCGAGAGATTCCTGTGCCGCTCTATAGGGCAGTTGCTGAGGTTATTGCGTATATTTTCCAGCTCAACGAGCTGCGTAAGGACGGAACAAAACTGCGCAAGCCAAAGGTTCAAATTCCGAGCTCAATGTTATTCGATTCGACCGGGAAATTGGTAGAAGGCGACACATTGTAATTCACGATTTATCACCTGTATCAAAATCTAATTTTTTAACATGATGTGCCGATTGGATACTGAGAAAAGCAAGCTGTAGAATTTTCCATAATCAGCGTTTACAAATAAGTTTTACGACGATTGCTAATCTAGCAATGCTTAATATTTGCGGGTTTACTACATGAGCGATGAGAAAAATACAGAGTTAGATGAAACAAAAAATGTTTCGGAGCCAGGCGATAATAGCCCTCCAACCGTAGACAGCGAAAAAGCTGAGGTTGAAAATGTCTCTGAAGAGGTTCCAACAGCAGCAGATACGCAATTGTCAGAGTCTGGCGGTGAAAATAACAGTTCCGCAAGTAACAGGGTTATTAGTAATGAAGAATTAGGTGCACTATTTCATGAGTTTTCGCAGGAATTCGACGATTTTAGCGGGACGGTTTCACAGAAATTAGCTCAAAATAAAGACGAAATCATTAGGTTTAGTAAACGCTCGGCGATCCTAAATGGAATTATGATGGGGATCCTATCGGTCACGTTGATACTTGCGGGCTTGACTTGGTTATCAAATAGTAAAGTACAAAGTCTTGCGGATGACCTAAGTACTCGGATTAATTCTTTTGCTGTCATGGACTCTCTAATTGAGACGTTGAGTAATGATCTAGATCTCGCTGCGATCAGTGCCACTAGACTAGAGAGCGAGATACTCGGTTTTGAAGGGTCTCTCGATATTGCGACGGAGCAAATTTCATTAAGGTACGAAGAACAAAGGCTAGATTTGGAAGAACAGGTTGAGGCTCTGCGGAACACTGTTATGGAATTTGGAGAAGACTTTTCTGACGTAAAACTGAGCAACAGTTCGATGGAAGTAGAGCTTCGCCGGGTAATTCAGGCAACTGATCAATTACGAGAACTTGAAGGAATGCTTAATGCGATTGTCACTTTAGAGAAAGAGAAATACTATGATGCTATTACCGCGTTATCTAACGCATCGCAGTCGAACAATGAAGAAGAATTAGATGACGTGGTAACGCAGGAAATGATTGACGATGATTATATATTTTTCGAGAGAGATTGAGCAATTAGTAAATAGAAGCTCTAGCTCAAACTTCCTTTTAATTTCAAAGCGGTTGCGCTCAAAAGTTGGCTAACACGTGATTCGTTAACACCTATTACGGCGCCAATTTCTTTCATATTTAATTCTTCGACGTAGTATAAAGAAATAATCAATTTGGATCGATCGTCGAGTTTAGAGATTTCATTGGTTAAACGATCTGAAAGTTCTGCTTGTTCTATGCTAAGCATGGGATTCGATTGGTAGTCTTCGAAAGCGCCATCGGCTTCAATTAAATCGTTGTCTAGCTGTACAAGATTAAATTGGTTTGCATGCGAGCGTTTGTGTTCTAACTCGGAGATAGAGACGTCAAGGTAATCGGCAATTTCTACGTTTGTAGCCTGGCGCCCTAATGAATTTGTTAGCGAGTTTTTTGCCGTTGAATACTCTCGATTATTCTTAACAGCTAGGCGAGAGAGACTGCTGGCCTTTCGGACCTCATCAAGTATGGCACCTTTGATCCTGCGTTTTGCGTATTCATCGAATGAAACACCTACTGAAGGGTCGAAGTTTTTGTTGGCTTCGATTAGCCCTATCATTCCAATTTGTATTAAGTCGTCTGCCTCGAAATAATCTGGAATCCTCGCTTTGAGATAAAGCGCAATCTTTTTTACAAGTTCAATCTTGCGCGATATATCAATGGATTGCGATTCAAGATTTTGTTCAGGACTGTATCCTGTTCCGTTAGAGTCCATTATATACTCCTAATTCTCCTGAATCCCAGTCAGAAAGAACTGTAAGCTGTTATTAGTATTAGT
>TARA_B110000091_G_scaffold203944_1_pt1 | contig 19709 bp, 34 predicted proteins | sample TARA_B110000091 | Tara Oceans TARA_B110000091 (sample SAMEA4397278) | marine metagenome | biome: Polar Biome; feature: [DCM] deep chlorophyll maximum layer (ENVO:01000326); material: water (ENVO:00002006), including particulate matter (ENVO:01000060) such as... | depth 35 m
TGCAATGATTCATCGCCTGTGGTTATTGTCCACTTATTACCATTATTAACATGAGTCACTTCATCATTGGATAACTCCATGAATGATCCTGACTTATGATAAATATAAATTCTTTCGGCTCCAGGAGTATCATCGTATTCTACGATATGGCCTGAAGTTGTTGCATGAATCTTATTGTGTGGATATACTGCTCCATATGGATTAGACGGAACACCTGCAGGCCTTGATAATGACTTTGAATGTTCTTTAGGTACTGACATTCCATCAATACCAAGCTCTCTTACATGCGTATCATCCTTACCTTTGAAAGTTCCAAGGACTACTATATCCTGCATGAGTGATTCTTTTGATGCACATATGACCCATGTATCAACTTCTAATCCATGAGAGTCTGTTGAGGTAGGGCTAGATGCATTTGTATTAGGCATCATCACCTGTGCCCATGGAAGTTTTTTATCTAATATAGCTTCAGAATGATGACCAAAAATTCGTACTGATACCCTTGATCTTTTTAGCGGATCATCAACTGATACTACTACACCCGTGTAAAAATTATTAAACATTATTTCTAACCTTTGATACCGCGTTCATTGTAAATGTGGCTTTGCCTGGTTTTATAGAAAGCCGTGAATGAGTAATGATAAACTCACCGCTACGTTTAAGATCGAATGGACTATCGCCCTCTACGTTATAAGTATTATTGGGAAATACAACGGTGATAGCGTGACCTATTGTACTTAGTCCTCGGAACATATATGGAGATACTAATAAATTCTCAAGAGTAAATGATGAGTGATTCTTTGCTCTTGTGTATCTATCTTCTCCCATGTCCCAACCAAGTGATGACACTGATGAGTTTGTGACAGAGTTAACTCTTGGTGCGTCGCCTTGTTCAACTAGTCCAGAACCTGAGCCGTAGTTTGTAGTCACCATAGTTTTATTAAACATATCTATTGAATTATTACGAACGCCGAAGAATCCGTCTTTTACCATGGCCAATGCATCAATACTATCTGCGACTGTGACTTTATGTATTGTCCTGGCTAGTATACTAATCTTTTCGTTTATGTCATCTGGATTCAATGGAGATTCACCGACTTCATATCTAAACATGCTCTCCATAGGTTTACGTTCTAGCATTTTATCTAAAGAATCAATAATAACACCTTGAGATAATGTTCCATATACAAACATTTTTTGACCAGATGGAGATGATGTTTGCGTTCTAATTAGCTCTATGGCTTCAAACGGTTTCATGTGTGGAATAGATAGTGTCTTACTTTGTTTTGTTGAATCAGTAATGATCGTAGAAACACCTAGGTTGGACAGCAGCTTTGACATAATAACGCTGCAATTATCGTCATACATACCTGAAGCAGACTTTACTGAATTTTCTATATAATGCTTTTCGGCTACCTTTAGTTGTACTAAACCGCCACGATCGTCTAAATTTTTGCCGGTGACTGCATACACTACTAATGTTATATCATATACCATTTCGCATATATCAAATTTTATAGTAACTTCTTCGCCACCAAACACCGATTCATATAAACGATGGTTGTCTAGAAAATTTAAATCACCCATTACGGCTATCATATCAAGACTTTCATACAGATTAATCTCTAGCATCGCGCCAGTTATATCATACGTCTCGTTTTCGGCTTTTATAGTTACTCCTAGAATCTGAGCATGATTTATCGTTTCAGATGATGTAGTCATTAATTGGCTACCACCTTACTGATATGACTTTTCTTGATTACACGGATTCTGCCTAAATCATTATTCTTATTATATTCATAATCCCAATTAGTAACGATTGATACACCGGCTGGAGTTACTTGTGTGTATGGATTAATATCAGTAATACCTGATGTGTCTTCATAATGGTGAGGAGCAAGATGCTCTGACATGATACTGCTTATTGTAATGGGTACAGCTGGATCCGCAGCAGAATCAATAATATCTTCTGCATCTTGGAATACTCCAGCGATTACTCGAATAGTCATCTTACCCATATTAGTATCTTTTGATATAACAGTTCCTAACGCACCTGAGGTCTGGCCTACAACACTGGTACCGATAATAAATGAACCAGATATATCTGCCGTAACTAATATAGACTTATTTGGATATTTTTTTAATATGTATGCAGATAGTTCTAAATAACTTAATGGCCAATTACCACCTCTAATATGATCATTCAATAAAAATAAAGTCCAATGGTAAAGCGGAGTGTTATATAGTTCAAGAGATACTTGGTCAGGTCTCGCTCCATCGATAATATCATATAGTTCATATGAAGTAACATCGTTGATGTTTGTGCCCATTATATCAGAGAATGTAGCTAAATTATTAAATACCGTAGTTCTATCATCGAACTCATATAAGACCTTTTGTAATCCTGCTAGATAACTCATCTTTTTTACCTTTTCTCATTCATGACGTCGTTTTTATGCATTGACCTTTCTTCTTGGAATGTTAGAGTTAAGTCTGTTTCACTCCATGATCCATCAGACATCATAGCATTACTTGTCGGGTTGTATGTAGTCGATACAGATACTAAGAACGACTTTAAGAATTCATTAAGTACAACAGGTCGAGAATTCCCTGGAATATATACCTGCCTAATCTCAAATGCATTTGGATATTTTAATGCCCAACCGCTTTTCTCTGGATACAATTCAGTTCTAAAGAATTTAATAATATCACGGATTGCAAAAGCTTCTGATTGAGATGACGGTATAAATTTATATGTGAATGAGAATTGCCGAATGCCTACTCCCTGAAATGTGGTAATGTTAACCGGGTCAAGTGTGACACCAAAACCATGTGATGCTGCAGCTCTTAATTCTGAACCACCTGGAATCTTATTGGCTACTGCTGCTAATTGAGAATTAGACATACCGGCACCGTCTTCTTTGAATAGGTTAGCTATACTACCTATTCCTTCGCCAATAGCAAATGCTGCTTCTGACATTCCTGGTATACCTTTATTGCTAGTCACTGCTCCGATCATTCTACCTGCACCACCTAACGCGGTACTGTCGTATGCCGCACTATCATTGATTTGTATACTTTGTGGCATAAAGATATCGACGCTTCTTCCTAGTGTAGGTGTTAATTCCCCACCATGATCTATAGCATTATATGTAGTTTGGAAACCATCTTGTATATCTTCTGGTACAATCTTACCAGCAACGAATCTTGCACCAGCAGCGAGGGCCGACAAAGTAGTTCTTAGTGCCTGAGCGGCTGCTTCACCTGGCAAACCTTCGGAAGGACGATTACCAGTACCGACAGTCCTAACACTAGTAGCTGCTGCAGAAACTTCTGCCTGGCCTTTAGCTGTAAGCCCCTTGACAATCTTTGTGTATTCAACTGTTTGAAAACTCATAAATGTATTGGCATTTTCAGTGTCGAGAGGGAATCTTAAACTCTGGTAATTTTCGATATATTTGGGGTTCATACTTATTAATGCCTATAAATATAGTTATTCTTACTTCTATTTATACGAGTAATATGGCTTATTCTGGCAGATATAAAATTAAAGAACCATCCAAGTATGATGGCAATCCAGAGAAGGTACAGTACCGATCTCTATGGGAGAGGCAATGCTTTAAGTGGTGTGAAGCTTCTCCAGGTGTAAAGAAATGGCATTCAGAAGAAACTGTCATACCTTATATATGCGGGACAGATAGGAAGATGCATCGGTACTTTATGGATCTAAAGATAATATGGCAAGATGGTTCTGTGACATTGGTAGAGATTAAGCCAAAGAAACAAACAATGAAGCCGGATTATAAAGGTAGAAGAACTCGTAAATATATCTCTGAGTCAATGACTTATGTGAAGAACCAATCTAAATGGTCTGCCACACGAGAGTATTGTCTTAATAGAGGATGGAAATTCGAGATTTGGACAGAAGACACATTAAAACAGATGGGCATTAGGATCTGCAAATAGATCGTATAAATAGATATATATTCAATAGAGGTATTAATTCAATGGAATCATTTGCAAGTATGTCAGAAAATACAGTAGCTGTTATGGATAGAACTCGGGCGAAGACCCTAAAGCTAACTATGAAGAATAGCGTGAGCGGTATAGAACGACTAAAGCATGAGCTCACAGTCCGAACTGATGACGTCGATCCAGCACTTATTAAAGAACTAACCTCTACAATTAAACAATTAAAAGCGCTGACTAAGCAAGTTGATGCTGCAATTATGAAGGCTGCAGAATAGAAATAATGTATTCTACCCCTCCGCAGACTACAGTCCTATTATATCACAGTTCACCTTGTTTGTACACAGTTATTTTCAATTATTTTAAGGAAGCATAATGGCATCACTTCTTTCCACACTGGAGCTAGAAGCATTTAAGAAAGGCATTCCAGCCCGTACTAAAACTTCGCGAGAATGGTTCCGGGAAAAAGCAAAGGGTCTTCGTGGTAAGGTTAATCGCCAGACACTTTTAAAGGATGAGGAGCTTATTAAGAAGACAAAAACTATTCGTGGCAATATGTTCATGTTCTTCTATGATGCTAAACATCGTAAAACGTTACCATACTGGGACGCATTTCCTCTCATCATCGCATTAGACAAAGCGCCAGGTGGATTCTATGGAATCAATCTACACTACCTACCTCCCGTATTAAGAGCTAAGTTTCTTGATGCGTTATTGGATACGGTTACGAATGATAAGTATGATGATACAACTCGGATGAATATTAGATATAATATATTAAAATCTGTATCAGGATTACGTTATTATAAGCCGTGTATTAAAAGATACCTAACGAGTCAAGTTGATTCTAATATGGTAATGGTCCAACCGACAGAATGGGAAGTTGCAGTATTTCTACCAACAGAGCAATTCCGTGGTAAGAGCCGTACCGCTGTATGGAAAGAGAGTAGGAAAATGATATGAGTATAGACAATTTAAAAAGTGTTATTAGCAGGCGTCAAGGTGTACTTATGCCTAACCGCTTTGCAATATACATGCCAGTTCCGCTGTTTGCTAATTTAGACATAAGAAGTATTGTATCGGCAGGAATTGCAGGTGGAAGTGTAGCATCTGGAATTAACTCCGTTTTTAACGATCCTCGTGATTTAACATTCTTATGTAAAACTGCAAGCTTGCCAGGTAGACAGATAGCGACTACTGATTACTCTACGAATCCTAAGCCAAAAAAGATGCCGTATGCAGGTATCACCGATGATGTGACTTTAACCTTTATGCTGACTCAAGACATGTTTGCTAAAAAGTTCTTTGATGCGTGGCAGAGTCAGATCATTAATCCTGATTACAGCGTTAACTATAAAGATACATATACAAAGGATATTATAGTACAGCAATTGAACAAAGATAACTTTCCAGTGTATACTGTTCTATTTAAAAACGCATATCCAGTTACTGTTGATGCGATTGAACTAAGCGCGGATAGCAGTGATACAATAAGCACTATGTCAGTATCTCTTGCATATGATGATTGGCAGTCAACAGACGATTTATTAGACGCAACGCTATCAAGTTTAAACGTTGCTCTACCAGGAAATGTTGGAGATAGGATCGGTTCTTTAGTAGATGACCTGACCAGCAAATTTAATAGTATTTAATTATAATAGGCGATTATTATGGCATTACCAACGTTTAAATCATTGACGTATGAGACAGATCTAGCAGATGGAACAACAATAAAGTATAGACCGTACGTAGTAAAAGAAGAGCGTCAGCTACTTATAGCATTAGAAGCTGGCGATGAGATGATTGTAGCAAGAGCTATACAATCGATAATTGATGCATGTACATTTGGTAAACTAAATGTTGGTAAGTTAGCGGTATATGATATAGAGCATATTTTTATTAGGATGCGATCAAAGTCAGTTGGCGAAAAGATCAAGGTATCCACTAAATGCGGTAAGTGTGAAGAACCTAATGATCAATATATAGACTTAAATATGGTTGTCGGTGGTAAACTTGACCCTAATAATAATCCTAGGATTATGGTAACAGAAGATATGGGTATGCTACTTAGACCTCCTTCATATGATGTTGTGATGAATGCCAGTAAAGACAGTACAATTGATGCACTATACGAGACTGTCATATCATGTGTAGATAAGATATTTGATGGCGATGAAATATTCGAATGTAGTAAGGAACCAAGGGAAGAGGTTGTAGCCTTTGTTGAGAGCTTACCATACGAATACTTTAATAAGATTAAAGACTATATTGAAGCACTACCTCAATTAACCTATACAATGGAATATAATTGCACTTCTTGCAATGAGCCTAACAGTACTAAACTGACGGGGTTAGCTAATTTTTTTACATAGCTCTTTTGCATGATAGTTTAGAAAATCATTTCAAGACAAACTTCGCATTGATGCAACACCATAATTATACGTTAAATGATCTTGATAATATGATGCCATGGGAAAGAGAGATATATTTAATTCTTCTTCGACAACACATCGAGAAGGAAAAAGCAGAACACGAAAAACGTAATACGTAATAGGTAAAGATATGGCCCAAGATAAAACTTTAAATGATTTAATTGTACAGGTGCAGGCGACTAATATTCGTTTAGAGACTCTTGCTGATTCAGGTGATCAACAAGAATCTCACCTTAAGACATTAGCAAAGGCTTCTAAGGTCGATAGGTTACAAAATCTAGAAGATAAGCGTGAGGAATCATCCTCATCACCCACAAGTGCTGTAGGTCCATCAAGTGACACTATAAAAGGAGATGACGAAGGCAGCGGCATGTTAATGCGAAGTACGATGATGGCTGGACTCATAACTTTAATGCAGCGTCTTTTCACCGGTCTTGGAGCATTATTAACAGTTGGCGGTTTGGCTGCACTTGGATTAGGCGCACTGAAGATAGGTTTACTAGCAGGTCTTGTAGGTGCAATAGCATTTACTGCTGTTAGAGCTGTAACCAATTACTTCGGGGTGACAGAAATTTGGGACAAAGCTATGAAAGATCTTATGGCTGGTAAGATTAATGGCGGTTCAATAGGCGCTGGTGTTGGTGGTGTACTCGGTGCGGCTCTAGGTTCAGTTGGCGGTCTTCCGGGTGCTATTATCGGTGCTATGGTAGGATCGGCTCTAGGTGCAATATTAGGCAACTTTGTAGAACAAAAATGGGAAGCATCATCAGAGGGTATGAAAACCTTGATGATGGGTAAAATTGCTGTTATTGGTGGCATGGCACTAATAGGTGCAGGGCTAGGAGTACCTGGAGGACCTCCAGGTATTATTGCAGGTCTACTTCTAGGAATGGCAGCCGGCGCTCTAATTACTTATATAGCGGATATCGGGAGTAAAGCAATTCAAGGGGTAAACTGGGGTGAAGTTATTGATGATTTTAATGACGCAATAAATAATTACGCTCTTGGTTTTGTTGACAAAATTAAGAAATTTTTCTTTGGTGAACTGCCAATAAACGAGCGCCTGCAGAGAGTCTCCATGGAAAAGTGGAAGAAGCGGAAAGATCCAGTTACTGGCATGACCAACGAAGAGAAACATGCCAACAACCTACCGGGCATGTTTAACGAATACCGTAACAAAGGTGATAACTCTGTACCAGGAACAAGCGTTATGGGTCCAATGGGTGATTTTCCCACGGAAAAGAATACCATTGGTTTAGGCACCCAGGCTGAATCTTACGTGCCAATGACCAAAGCGCGATTTGATGAATTATATGACGAACGGATAAATAAACGTATGGAGCAAGCGGTTTTTAACAACGTGGCTGATAACTCTACAAGTAATTCCAGCACTCAAGTATTTCAAAATAATATGTCTGCAATATATGAGGGCGGTCGCTCAATGTTAGCGCACTAAAAAGGGACCCGAAGGTCCCCTTATTTAATCTATCTAGCTGTTGTTAGTCTTCAGCAGCAAGACGATTAAAGTAACTTAGAGTATCGTCTTCATCATCTGCAGCAGCCTTAGGCTCAGGTGCAGCATTGTGATTTGATTCAGCTTGACTTGCTCGCATTGGAGCAGGTTCAGATACATCCAATGTCACATGCTCTGCAGTTGACATCGCAACACCATCCTCACCAAGAACAGCCATAAGCTTAGTCTTTAGTTCGGCATAGGTCTTATAGTTAGAAGGGCTATTATACTCTTCTAATGAATGCAACTTACCATAGATACCTTCTAACTCTTCATCCGATGCTAATGCACCTGGCTTTCCGAATTCAGACTTATCATAGTTGCGATAGCCTTCAACATCACGAATCTTAAGTTTAAAATCAGCGCCATCCCAAAAGTCGAATGGATTGATTGGATCTTCATCCGCAAATTGTGGCTGCATTGAATCAATAATCTTATCAAAGATTTTCTTACCAAACACATAAAGGAATACTTTACCTTCATTAGCTGGATTACCGTCATCTTTAATGACTTGAATATTAGACACATAATGTAGTCGACGTTTACGATTTCGTGCAATAGACTTATCGTCATCGTTACCAGAATTCCACAACTTAGTGTTCATTTCTGATACTGGATCGTCTTGTCCGATTGACGTTAATGAGCGTTCGATATACCAACGTCCAGTAACAGGTCCTTTGAAGCCGTGATCCCAGTATTGAATCCATGGATCATTCTCGCCTTCAGGCGCAGGTAAAAAACGAATAACAGCATAGCCATTATTTGCTTTATCAACTGTAGGTTTCCAGATGCGGTCATCGATATAACTCTTCTTAGCATCACCACCAACACTTTGTGCAGTAGTTAGAAGCTTCGCCATAGAAGCAGAACGATTACGTTTTAGATCAGCAAATCCCATATTTTATTCCTCTTTATATTACAATTTATTAACAGTGTATTTTTATACTGTGGTGCTATTATAACACGTTTTGATCAAGAAGTAAACACTTTTAGTATAATTTTTTTATAATTATTCGCATTTAATTTTGTATCTAACATGATGCCATATTTAAGAATCTTATTTCTTAGGTCTGGCCAGACCAACGTTTCAGTGATTTTCATCTTATCCATGAATCCCAATATATTGTCAAGGACAATAATGGTCTCGATCATTATATCACCTTGAAGAAATGATTTAATGATTGGAGGATGTGCATCACCTGGCGCTATGGTGAACAATGTATCAAATGGTAAATTACCACCTTCACAATGATCATCGCATAGCGTATTTATATCAGCTTCAAATCGATATCCGAAACTTTGTATTCTTTTTTTATAATCAGGCCAAACTGTATCGTCATCTAACATGTTACCTACCCATGATATATCCTCAACAAAGTGGGCATTAAAGTAATCAAGGATAACACTTCTATCGAAGTTAAACTTAGTACCCACCTTATAAAAGAAGTAACGATCCTTACGTTTCCAAAAGGACTGTTGTTTGGCTGAAGTCTTAAACCTATACTTAACTGCATTATACGTACCTGTGGAGTAGTGTAGCTTACACGCAAGGTATAAACTATACACTCCAAATTCATCTAAGCGTTCGGCGCCTGTCATATTGGTAACGTATTCATTGGTGGAACTTTAAGTAACCTTGCTTGTTGTGCTTCGTTTTGTACCTTCTCGGTAATAGGTTTGGACAATAGTTTAGATACATCCAAAGGATCTATTTCGTACCTATTGCATATCTCTAGTATTGCATCAAGGTAGGTTACACTACCTCGAGAGGCAAACATTAGATCTTCAACATATTTAGAGAATTGCACTTGATTCATAATTAGGTTCAACATTAATTCGCCTTTAATAATATAGTATGCTCGTTAATCCTGCCATTTGGCACTGAATCCTTAGTGGTCAGTTTCTTCCACTCTTTATCCAATTGCTTGGCAGTTTTCTTAAGGCATATCTTAAGAAATTCATCTGGCTTACGTAGTCGAGTTGATCTAGACTTATCTGCCTCATAATGTAATAGTGTTGTGCCTTTCACCTCAAATCCACCAACACGTGTTGTAGTGTATTCAGTCACGACTCCATACTTTGTATTAAAGACTAATAACTGATAAGAACCTATTATGTCAATAGGATTAATGGATGCCAACTTAAAGTCGTTATCCTTAGTTTTATACTTCATCTTAGCGATCTGCTTATCTGCAGATTTAACCTTAGGCTTACGCACTTTACGAGTTGCCTTTGCGACAAGAGTTAAACTCTCTAAGTCCAATAGAATATTCTTAAGAACCTTAATACGATTCTTAATAGCAGATGGTTTAATGTGTGAGTATGCATACGCATATTCTTCATCATCTTCCCTCTTTGAAACTGCTAATTCCATCTCATCAATACGAGGTTGAACCCATGCAATAACGGATGACTTAATCTTTGGACCAGTCAGACCGTAGCCAGTAGCCTTTTTAAATATATCATAGGTGTTACCATTGACACGTTCGATCCATTCATTTTCGAATGCATCAAGGTCAGTTAGAATAGTATCCGATATAATGGTATTAAGACGATCTTGTGGTGTCACCTTTGCAACAACAACTGCATAAGGATCAGCCTCTTTATCGTCATCAATAACTTTACGTTCACGTGCAAAATTTAAGGCGTACTCAATACCTGAAGTAATCCTAGCCACTTCATCTTCATTGAGTGTCCACCCGCGTTTTGATATACGAATTAACGTAGTATAGTTATTAAAGAAAACCGTATTGGATGCAGACTTAAGCAAAGATATATCATCTGAGCTATAGTCATTATCCTGTGCATACTTGATAACCACCTTAGAGTTATCCTTAGTTTTATATTTGTAATTATAATATCCTAGAGCAGACGTTAAAGCTAAACGTCGTTCTATGCCTTCAAGATTTACCTCAGAACTATAACTTAGTTCCTTACCAAGGTACATCATATCAATACTTTTACCACGTTGAGCTTTACCCATTTCCATAATATTATACTCCAGCTTCTTCCGCAAAGTTAGTTACACTTTCCACACGGAATGAACGCCATCCCTCTGCTTTAACATCATATACCTTGATGATGGTTTGAGGAACTTCAACTGCATCCAACATTGCTGAAGTCTTTGGTAGCAAATCAGCTGGTATGATAGTATCATCCAGAGTACAAGTCATTACTCGCACATCGCCATTAATTTTATTAAAAGTAACTTCACTTATACCATTCTGTAAAGTCTGCATCATTTCACTTCTATCAAACATAATATTTTCTCTCATTAATTTTATATTGTATGACCATTATATCACACTTTTACTTGATTGTACAACTTTAATTCCAATCATTATCATCTTTTTTAGTTTCAGATGAAACAGAACCATAGTGCTTAGCTACGTAACTAGATGAATCAGTCCAATGGTTATGGTTATCATCCATCTCATTAATGACACGATCAGAGTACTCAGAATCAGTCACGTCTTTAGGTCCACGCTTCTCATCAGTATATGATGCAGCCTTACGTAAACGAGTAGAGATACTTAGCTTTTTCTTTGGACGAAACTTGCTCCTGAAAGCTAACTTCTCTGCAGCTGCTTTAATCATTTCAATACGATCTGTCATGCTATTGTGCCCTCTTCAATTGTGCTTCTTTAAGGTCCCACTCAGTATCTTCAGCATCGGAGTCACTATAAGTGGTCCAACCAATACCTCGAATATTTTCGTTATAGGACATCATGACATACGTATAGCGATCTTCCATTGGTCCAAACGAATGCGTTGAACGGTAATGATAATCCTCTATAGTATGATAAAACTTTAATGCAACTTCTCCGTACTTCAATGAGTATTCTTCTTCATTAAGTCTTAAACAGTCTTCTTCCATTCGCTTAATTGCTTTAGGTAGTTTCATCATGCCCTTCTCCCATCCATTTCTTGAAATTCGAACCACGCTTGAGCGTCATCCATACCTTCGGTTTCCATATCGATACCGTTATAGACTTCATCAAGTTGAGCTGCTGATAGTACACCAGTACGCTTGATAAAGTCCATCTGGTTAGCTTCTTGAAGCATACTAGATAAAGCTCTATCAATCGTTTCACGCTCACTACTAAACCTTTCCATTTCGCGGAAAGTAAAACCACTGTTCATAATTCGTTTGATAGTCTCACGCATTTCACTTCTAGTTAATTTCATAATTAAACTCCAGTTGCTTCAAATGGTGCACTGTCAAACTGACCAGCTAACGCATCAAACCAGTCGTAATACGCTTCACACGCGGCCATGGTGAATTCAGTTGATTCGGCGCTATGATAGCTAGCACCGTGTAAATTTACGTCCTTAGCACAGTCCGCATCAACAAAGTTCCAATTTACAGAACCATCTGCATAGCGGTTAGCTTTGTGATTGATTGCTTTTGCGAATGCTTGATCTAATGTAGTCATAGTATATACCTCAGTTATTCAGAGAATGCAGCCTTAGCTGCTTTAAGAGTTGCAAAACGTTCACACGCTTCAGTATCAAAGTTTGTTGCTCTCCATGGCTCAGAAGGAACATAAGAACCCATTGAGCTATTAGTCTTATGGAACGAAACGCTTTCACCTTTAGAGTTAACGCCAATCCAATAACCTGCAACTTTTCTTAACTTCATGATAAACACTCTTTGTTTCTTGATTTGATATAGCCATTATACCATATAACGACTGAGTTGTACACAACTATTTTAGCTATTCTTAGATCATTTTGTTATAAGCTTATAACATCTTAAGGTGTTAGCACCTTCTAAGTTAAGTTCGTCAATCGCTTCACAACATTCGTTGTCAAATTCACGTTGAGTACATTCAGAATAATCAATTCCAGAATCATCCATTTCTTGCTCAACGAGCAATATAGTCTTGATCATTTTGTCTTCGTCAGTCTCAGGCTTTACGACATTAAGAACTTCTAATATGCCGCGACGAGTTAAGGTCATCTTGATGCCTGCCATGTAAGTAACTTGATCCATAATAATATTCTCTTTCAGTGTTTCATTCATTAAGTACATTATACCATACATTGACAAATATGTACACAACTATTTTAGTTATTGTTAGATCATTTTGTTATAAGCATATAACTTATTAATGTTCCCATTGACCTACTTCTTCTTCATAACACATAGAACACACGCTTAGATGTGTTGAAAACTTCAAAGGCTCATGAGAATAATCATCCTCTTCTATAAGATCCTTACACACAACACAAAATTGCTGCATATCTGCTTCTAGATCATGCATGTTAGTATGGTTTTCTAACTCTTCCAGCTCAGGATTCATCATGATGAAGAACACCACTTGATCTATTAAGCTTTCCATTGCAGCAGAAAACGATGGACCTTGCCAAGAAGCAAGTTGAAGTATATAGGTACGACCACGAGAATACTCGTATATGGTCTTCCATGTGTCATATGTGATCGAATCTTTAGCCTGCAGGTAGTTAACTGCACCAGAACAGTTATTACCCATTCCGTTGTTGTATAGCTCATGACTAAGACAAACTGCAGCCCGCATCATTTCACCTGCAACAGTATCAGCCTTTCCCATATCAGGAATTAACTTTGATAGACGATCATATTGCTTCTGATATTTACCTTCGTGTACGTAATAAGTTTTCATAATGTATTCTTCCATTTAGTTTCTTGTTCTTGAAAGGCTAACCATTCAGCTTCTAACTCTTCATTCTCTTTACGCAGCTTTATGCCACAATCACTACAGAGTGTAGAGGACATAGCATTAGCGTGTATGACATGACATTCTCTGCATGGCATATGAATTCTAGTTGCTTTCATAATGTATTCTTCCATTCAATTTGATTCATATAGCTATTATACCATACAATGCAATATTTGTACACATTTATTTTAACTATATTTAGATCATTTTGTTATAGGATTATAACATTTCGGAATAAGTAGGAGAATCATATACTAAAAAAGAGGAGTCCTGTATGGGAATCCTCTTTCGGTTGTACTTACTTTTATCTCTATGAACAGATGCTTTATTTACTTTCTTCGCATGCTTAGCTACAGGATTTCTTCTATGCTTCATACTTAGTTCTCCTTCGTTTCAACCTCGTCTAATACCGACCAACCAAGGCCGTTACACCAGAACTTTGTGTAGTCAATACAATACAACATAAACCAGATCATTTTAACCCTCGCAAATTTTATCTATATGAGCTTCGAACGCATCAACCTTACCAAGACGGTCAGGCCAAAATATATAATCCTTTTCTGGATTAGCTCGTAAGTTATTAAGTAATGGCTGAATAGCCTTTCGCAATTTAATAAGATCATCAGCAGACCTTTCAGACTTACCATCGGCAATATCTTTTAGGTTATTGACCTCATGTACAGCTTCAATATCATTTTCGTGAACAGCGTGAAAACCGAAATCAAAGTCGTATTCTATATCGTCGTTGTTATTACTCATCCTCTTCTTCCCTTGCCCAGTTCATTATTAATAATAATATTGCGATGGATGCGAATGCTGCCATCATACCTACGTCATTGGGGATCATTCTCTTTGTACCTCTTAATAGTGTTTAGTAACTGAGACGTCCAATTATCCCTATGTTCTATAAACACTTGAGGTGTAGGTGAATCGTCACAGGCGATAACCGTGACTAACTGTGTGATCGGCATTGATGTACGCTCCTCCCACATAATAGCATATGAAGACTCTTGTATGAAATAGTTGGTTATCCATTTCGTCTCTTTCTGCTTCTTTGATGTCTTCCAATCGATAATTGAAATAACACCATCCCACTCTGCGACCATATCAACTCTACCTGCAAGTTCAAGATGATCTGAATACAATGCAACTTCTAAACCATATACCGTACCAAGTCTTTTAGCAAGTACTGGTTTAATCTTATTAACTGCTGAAAGAATATGCGGCATATAACCCTTACCGTAGTCAGGATCATTCCTTACATATTTCTCAAGACAATCGTGCACGTCAGTGCCACGGTTCGATGCCTGAAATCCTACCTTAGCAGCTTCTTCAGCACCGACACGGGCTTTCCACGCTTCAATACCTTTCTTAGATAATATTGATAGTACCGTTGTTACAGATGGATACTTAATTCCGTTAGGAGTTTCATACTTCCTGCCGGATTCTAGTGTTTCTGCAACTAGGTCAGTATATCCTAAATCAGTGGTATTGTGCCGAAAATTTTGTTTCATAATCAATGTACTTCATTTTATATTTAGTTGAAGCTCTTTCTTTGAGAGAGCTCTCTTCACGTTGCGCTGATTTGAATTTGTCCTTCTTTTTATTGGACGCTTCAAATCTTTTAAACTTTGCCATTTTTAATTATTCTCTTCTATTATAACACATTGTGCACTGTATGTACACAACTCTTTTAGCGTATTTATAAATTAACCTTGTTTAGCCTTGATTCGCATTTCCTTAGTCATGATATAATCTCGCACAAGACCTGATCGTACGATATCTGACCAATTAAATTCGATCACACTAAACTTCTTTAACTCACGCAATATCTCAAGAAAATCAATAATCCCTTCTTTCTCGTCGCGATACTTTAAGTCAGACTGATAGTAGTCACCACACATGATGAACTTACAATCACGACCGACACGCGTTATTACTGTATCTAATTCATGTCCTGTCATGTTTTGCATTTCATCAACAATTATAATTGCGTTGTTAATAGTAATGCCACGAATGAATGACGTAGACATGAACTCTACTGTTTGCTGCTCTATCAGACGTTCCCACGCATCACCTTCACGTGGAATAAGCTCTCTGCATATGGATCTATATGGACCTGTGTATGCATCCTTCTTCTCGTCTTCATCTCCTGGTAGGAACCCTATATCTCTTGTAGGTACAATAGACCTTACAATAATAACTTTTTCGTAGGGTGTTTCTCTATCAAGAACTTCTTCTAAGGCAAGGGCCATTGCAATGAATGTTTTACCTGTACCTGCCGAACCGTTTAAAACTAAATTATAACCCTCATTATATCTTTCAAAAACTTCCCGCTGTGTATCAGTCATTGGTTCTACTGTAGCGAGTTGCTCCAACTTCAACTTTACTGCCTTTTTAATTGTCATTATACGTCAATGTTACCTAATGGATTATTCTTCTTAATTGTTTTTAAGGTATCCTTCCAACCATTGTCAGTCTTTGAGAGGATCCCACCAGTACCGTTCTTCATTAAAGCAGGAGCACCTACCCTAATATAAACATGACTCCCTCCACACGATGAACATGTGGAGGGACCATTTCTTTCTGCTATTTTGCGAATCTCTCTAGAATCAGATCCGCAGTCATTGCACCTGTAATCATATATTGGCATCTTATCAAGCTACTTCCATCGTTATATCCATAATTTTTGACTCTAAATATTCCCGTTTTCTCTTTATCTTATACATTAACATCGTATTACCTTTTTTCTCCAAGTGTTTCTCATAATGATTTAATTCACGCGAGTCTTTTCTTAATCGTTCAAGGTGTGTTGGCGACATAATGTCTCCTGTTATTATTGTAGTTAAGGGAAAGGTACTATTGACAAGCCTCCATGGGTGTTGGGTTAATTTTGTATTTATAAATTATGATTTGTTATTAAAATCACCGACGCATTCAATCAAGTTCCTGCATCGTTTCTTAATAAGATAGTTCATTGCCTTTGTAGCATGAGCTTTCTTACGATCGCCGTAGGCTTTCAGGATTGCATCCTGAACGTCCTTTGGTGTTTCTCTTAGATCTATCAAGGTACTGTTGCGCTTATAATTGCGCTGAGCATCTTCTGGCATAAGTGACATATCACGCCATTCTTCGATCTTCTTCTTGGTCATTGGTGATTGACGTACGCCTGTAACAAACGTATCATCTGCCGACAATATATTAGGAACGCCATCCGATGAATCACCTTTACATACGTGCTCATGCAGATCAAACTTATCTTCTTGACGAATTAACTTTTTAAGCATTGGACTGAACTGTTGGATATTATCCGTGTTAGCCTGCAATTGAAGAAAATCCTTATCAGAAGAAACAATCATTACGTCTTCGTGCTGGCCGAACTCTTGAGTAGATAATGCAATATGAGCAATAGTATCATCAGCTTCACACGAATTAACATTGACCACATACCATGGCATATTTTCAATGATCTCTTCAGTCACAAGATTGATAATACGGAACGCTTCTGGCCAATCAAGTGTTGACTTCTCACGTGTCGCCTTACGCTTGAACTTATACTCAGGAAAGTAATCCTTACGCCAGTTCTTACGACCCTCTGTACAAATAACCATTGCGCCGTACTTATCACGGAATTTCTTATTGTACATACGAATAGAGTTAAGGATAACATGACGAATGATGTCTTCCTTGATCTCTAAGTTTTGTAATAAAATAGACGATATCGCTATTCCACTATAATCTAATAATATAATATGCCTTCTCCAATTATTTACTGTTCATCATCATCGTCGCCCCATTCATCTTCTATTAACTTTGCGATGAATGCGTTGTCGTTCATTTCGTTATCTTCTTCATCTAGCAATTTCTGTAATTCACCATGCATAGCATCTAAGATATCGTGAGTAAAATGTGGTATGCCATCAACACGGCATATTGCACCACACAACATATTAATAGTAACGGTTAAATCATCTATTAATTTAGTATCTTCCATATTATAACCATCAATCACCATTTGTTCAATGATCACATCAGTCATAAATTGCACATAGTCTTCAGCGTCTTGTGCGGCAGCTAATAATTCATTGCGTGCACTTTGATGCTTATTGATCTTTATGTCTGGAAACTTAATGACATTATTTTTACTCATAGGATATTATACCATAGTATGGTTGTAATGTACAACATTATTTTAGTTTATTTTAATCTTTTTTAGATGGGCTCTTCTACATCGTGCCATGATCCATCCGTTATAATACTCGTCGGATAATAGCACATCATACTGAAATTGTAGCTTAGCTTCAAAGTATGAACACTCAGATTTAGATTGACACAATCGTAATATCTCTCTATGAAATAATGTGCCAGAACCTCTCTCCTCGTTTAACGTTTCATTGGATCCATAATATGATTTCCAATCTGATTCAGCAAGATACTTCTTTTTCTTACCTTTGACTTGTTTGGTCTTCTTTGACCAAAATACCTTCTTACCAATATACTTCTTACCTGTCTCCATATTAGTAACAACATATACAAACCCATACACATCCTTGTGAGTGGATTCGCCTAAATCGTATTCAGCTCCATTATATATCCAGCTCATCGTCATCACGATCTGCCGTTACTGGATCTTCAGCAGGTTTACCACAATACGGGCAATAATGAGGTTCAATGTATAGATCATCATCATCGGTAATTTCGTACTCCGTATCGCATTCTGCACAAATTAAATTATATTTCATAGACTAAGATCCATAATTGATTGTCGAACTTGCACTGCGGTTTTTAATTGTTCGAATCCACCAATGCTTCTATTGTTCATTTTGATTTGTGGGAAAGATAAGGGGTTATTGAATTCCTTGCTGAAATCCTCGAAACTATAATCCTTATCTAATACTAGCTTCTTATATTCTAAACCCTTGGCTTCGCATAAATTAACCGCTGCGATACAGTAGGCACAAGGTGGGTTATCCCTTGCATAAATTTCAATCATAAGCTCATTCCTTTTAACGTGTCAGCATCGACATCCTGTTTAACTCCGCCAATTATATATGAGGAGATTTCCACTTCTTGTGGAGCTACTTGTACTTGAGATCCTGAAATCCACTTCTCTGTCCATGGTAATGGATTAGCCATAGATACTTGATAAGGAGATATATATCCAAGTGTCTTCATACGCTTTGATGCAATCCATTCAACATAATCTTTTAATATTACGCTGTTTAAACCAATCATAGAACCGTCTTTGAATAAGTAATCTACCCATTCTTTCTCTTGATCGATTGCCGATACGAACATTGAAGATACTTCGTCGCGACACTCTTCTTGTATCTTAATAAAGTCCGGATCTTCTTTAAGGAGGTTACGAATAATTTGAGTAGATGCCGATAAGTGTAAGTTCTCATCTCGTGCAATTAGCTTAATAATTTTAGCATTGCCTTCCATCTTCTTTAGTTCTGCAAATGCCCAACTACATGCAAATGAGACATAAAAGCGTATTCCTTCCAATATGTATATAGAATGCAAACACAGCCAAAGAGCTTTTTTCTGTTTATAAGGATCAACATATCCGCCACTTGCTACTTCGGCATTGATCGCAATTAGATCATCATAGTACTTTGATACATTGTCTGCACAATCTAGTATTTCTGAGATACTATTGATCTCATCAAACACTACTCCAGGGTTAGGATATATGTTACGAATAATATGTGTATATGAGCGAGAGTGAATAGTCTCAAAGAACGCCCACGTTTCTACTAGCACTTCTAGTTCGGGTAATGAACAAATTGGCAATAACGCCAAGTTAGGTGACCTGCCTTGTACACTATCAAGGAGGATTTGTCTTTTTAAGTTAGCAGTGAATATGTGTTGCTCATGTGTAGTGAGATCACGAAACTCTGCTCTGTCTTTAGTTACGTCAATTTCATTAGGACGCCAAAAGAAACCCAACATTTTGTCGGATAACTTTTCGTACGTTGGATATTTCACTTCGTCATAACGAGCAATATCCACTGCTTCATCAAAGAACATATTACGTTCTAAGTGGGATACTGTTACCGGCTTATAAACACTCATCTTTTCTCTCTTCCT
>TARA_B110000091_G_scaffold6963_1_pt1 | contig 19556 bp, 16 predicted proteins | sample TARA_B110000091 | Tara Oceans TARA_B110000091 (sample SAMEA4397278) | marine metagenome | biome: Polar Biome; feature: [DCM] deep chlorophyll maximum layer (ENVO:01000326); material: water (ENVO:00002006), including particulate matter (ENVO:01000060) such as... | depth 35 m
CAGGCCTTCCGAACAACCCGCCTTAGAGACTCACTGCGCGTCAAAGACCCCCTGAATGACCTTGCGGCGCGGCTTTAAGATCATCGAGCAGATCGCCCAAGGCGACCTCTGACAGGCCTTCAGGTTGAATCGATAATCGATCAACAATATCACCATAACGCGCAAGAAGCTGCGGGCCAATTTCATCCGGCGCGCCGATGACCGCAAACTCAGCCAGCACCTCATCGTCGATCAAGGCGGCCATCTCATCGGTTCGCCGAGCCTTCATCAATCGGTTGAGCGCCTCCTGCAGGTCCCCCCAGCCATGATGATCGAGCACCATCTTGTAACCCGGCGTCGATCCGTAGAATGCAATCCGCCCCCTAACCTGTTCAATCGCGCGTTCAATGGCTTCATCGGAATCTCCGGTTGCAATCAACGGCGAAAAATCAATCGTATAGTCTGCGCGCTCGAGCTCAACGGCTTGGAGACCGGCGGTGATCAAGGGCAGGTTCACGGCCCGAATATAAGCCTCTGTTGAAAAAGGGTGCATGATAAAACCATCTGCCGTTTCAGCTGCGACCGTTGTCATGAGCGGCCCCGTCGCCGACAGAAAAACCTGCGGTCTGCCCGCTCGGCTTTGCGGGGGTTTAAAGGTCTTCGGCATCAGGGTGTGCTGATAGTACTCACCATAAAAATTGAGGGGGTCATCATCATAGAAATGATCAAAGATATGATGCAGTGCCTCGATGAACTCGCGCATTTGTGCCGGCCCATTGTGCCAGGGCATCGCAAAGCGCCGAGTAATGTGCGCTTTAACCTGGGTGCCAAGACCTAGAATAAAACGCCCGTCACTAAAGGCATTCAGGTCGTGCGCCAGTTGGGCCGTGCTCATCGGGTTGCGTGCGAAGGCAACGGCCACCGAGGTGATCAATTCCACTCGGTCGGTATGTTCGGCCGCCAAGGTCAAGGCCAGGAAGGGGTCATGGTTTAATTCGGCGACTCGCAATCCGTCGTAGCCTAATGCTTCATATTGCCTGGCCGAGCGGGCAACGGTGCTTAAGTCTGCACTGATGGTGGCATCGATTTTCATGGCGTCTCCCTGTGCTCAGCCTTTTTCACACCGCTCGTTTCACACCCACACCCCCGCCGCATCAAACCAGCGGATCAACTCTGATCGGGTAAGGGCCCCGTCAGCGATGCCCGTTGTGAGATCTCGATCCAGTTGCCATCCGGGTCCCGAATAAAAGAAATCCGCGCGGTCTCGCCGAGGGTTACCACCCCACGACCTTCTGTTGCACCCAGGCTCAAGGCCCTGTGATGTTCATAATCCACGTCAAACACTTGGACTGTCAGGTATCGATAGCCCAGCCCTTGCATCGCTTCACAATAGGGTTGGCTTAGCTCTTCCGACAAATACAATCGCGTTTCACCCCAAAGATAACAGCGATCGCTCACCTGCTCCAGCTCGAGCACACCTTGATAAAATTTTTGATGGGCCGCCAGCGATCGAACGCTCAGCTCGATGGCAATTTGTTCGATGCCATCATAGCCAGGCGGCACCAGGGTCACCCGATTGCCATCTGGGTCCGCAAGCGTTACCGGCTCATCCACCGAATCCTCTGCAAGGATCAACCCTTGGTAGCCACTTACTGGACGGTCTTGAAGCGGGGCGCGCAGATGGTTCAACTTAAACACCGAGCCATTGCACTGATGCCGAAGCTGATGGGTACCGCCGCCGACTTTCAACAATTCTTCAAATTCGAGCCCGACCGTTTGGCCCCAGAAGGCAAGCATGGACTCGCGCTGGTTGGTCTGCAGGCCCAGATCAATGAAGGGTTTTGCCAATCTCATAGAGACCTCCTAATCACAGTTTTAACTCGGCCTGTTGTCGCATTGCGACGGCGACCGACTTGTCTAATGATCCCCGATATAAGGGATGCCCTCGGCCGCCAAAACGGCTTGCACCGCCGGCCGCTGCGCCATCCGAGCCCGATGCGCCAGCACAGCTTTCAGCCCGCGGGTATCCACCCGGTCCATCTCCAGCCAACGGGAAAACGTATAAAGGTAAGCATCCGCAATCGAGAAGTGTTCGCCCAAGACCCAAGGCCCCGGCTGAAGCCATTGTTCGATCAATTGAAATGCCGCCAGCATATTGACCGGGACCTGTTGCCTCATCTCTTTCAGCGCTAGGTCCGTTTTAGCCCAGCGCGAACCTCTCGGCCCATGGGCATGCGCCACGTGCACAGTTGCACATAAGAAACAGTTAAATTCTCGCATCTTCGCCAACTGACCCGGATCACCCACGGGGGATAGATGGCCCTGGGGCGCGAGCGAGGCGACATACTCTAAAATCGCGGGACTTTCTGTCAGGGGTCCGAACGGCGTTATTAAAAGCGGGATCCGCCCTTTGGGGTTCAATGCCAGAAAGGCCGCCTCGCGCTGCTCGCTTTTATCTAACCGAACGGGTTTGGCCTCAAACGCAACCTGCGCTTCTTGCAGCGCGATGTGGCTGGCCAGAGAGCAGGCCCCCGGCGCATAATACAGGGTCAACGACAGGGTCATTCTTCTCGGCTCAGGTCTTCAAATAAGGCCTGAAGTGTATCATCAAGCTGTGCGCCAAAAGAATGCTGGCGCCCGGGTTGACCAAAGTGCAATCGGTGACTTCCGCCGGTGACTTCCGTCGGCGACCTGGTTCGGTGCGAAAAGCGCCTTGCGGCGCGGTAAGGCCTCGAATGAGCCTTATTGGTGTGCAACTTAAAATAGATATAGGGCACTGAACTCAACATGACCACGGACCCAACCGACCCCTTTCCCGAAGTGATTTTAGGTAATGCCAATCGACGATTTTCCGGCGTCACCTCGACCATGCTACAGGTGCTCGAACATCAAAAGCGGCAGGCATCGTTGGTCGTGCTCGGGGCTAGCCACTTACCGAGCACAGTCAAAAGCCTGCAATTTCTGCCCTTATTACGGCTGCTTCGAAGCCAGCAGGCCCAAGGGCAGGTTGTGGTGTTTCACGCGCGCCGCAACAACGAGATGATTCAAGGCCTGATTCTAAAACAATTGGCCCGTTGTAAAATTCAACTGCTATTTACCTCCACCGCCCAACGCCACCACACCCGGTTTACCCGTTGGCTGATGGGCCAGATGGACAGCGTGATCTCAACCTGCACGGCTGCGGCTGGCTATCTCAAAACGCCGCCGGACAGACTGATTCCACATGGCATCGACACCCAACGGTATCAACCCACAACCGAACTCAGCGTTTTGCCCGATGACCTCAGGCCGCCAGCCCAATATTGCATTGGTATCTTTGGCCGGGTTCGCGCTCAAAAAGGCGTTGATGTACTGATCGCGGCAGCGCTGCCAATCCTTGTGCGCCATACCAATTGGGCCGTGGTCGTGGTTGGCGAGATCAAACCCCAAGAGCAATCGTTCGTTACCGCCCTCAAGCAGCAAGCGGAACAGGCCGGCGTTCTTGATCGCGTTGTCTTTACCGGCCCGAGACCCTTCGAAGAACTGCCTCGACTCTTTGCCTGCATGGCAATCGTCACAGCGCTCAGTCGAAACGAAGGCTTTGGCTTGACCGTTTTAGAAGCCATGAGCAGCGGTAAAGCGGTGATTGCGAGCCGAGCGGGGGCTTGGCCTGACATCCTGACGTCAGAGGAAGACGGTTTGCTGGTCGATATCGCGGATGCGGCGAGTACCCAGGTCGCGCTCGAGCGACTGGTCACCGATGAAGACCTTAGGGCACGCTTAGCGGCCAATGGCCGGCGGACCGTACTTGATCGATACTCGGTCGAGACCGAAGCCGCCGCCTTGCTCGACCACTATCGCCAACTTGCCGAAGCGTAACCTGATGGAATCAGATTAATTGTTTTATCCCAGCCGGGGTTACGACAAGTTTCTCGCGGCGAACCGCTGCTCGAATCACTTGATTATGAGCCCAACCCGCCGCCGACTCATAGCTTCTGGGATGATCCAGATGAACCGTAATGGCGCTATACCGAAGTTGCTGGGGTTGAATGCCTGCGTTGACGAGACGCTCGCCAAATTCCCGGTCTAGCCCCCCATACTGCAAGCGTTCATCAAAGCCATTAACCAACATCGCATCAGACTTCCAGCAGGACGCGTTGTGACCATTCCAGGTCGCTTTCGTTGGCGTCAACCGGTTCAAGGCTCGTGCCATCAAGCCTGCGGCCATTAATTTCAAAAATTTAAGGCTGATGGGCATACCTTGAGCCCTTAACCAAGCCGGATCAAAGCAGCGCTGCGCGTGCACATCTTCAGGGATAATTGCCTGACTCACTGCTAGGGCCAATTTAAAATAACCACCGCTTAAAAAGCAGCCTGGACGAGCCGCTGCCCGATGCTGGCTTACAAAGTCTTGACGCGGAATGCAGTCGCCATCGGTCAGGATCAAATAATCTCCGGTGGCCGCTAAAATCGCGCGATTTAAGATTTGGCATTTTTGAAAGCCGTGATCTTCGTGCCACACATGACGCAACCTAAGCTGGCCCTGGGCGCTTGCAGCCTCAATGACCGCTCGGGTTTCTGGCCCAGAACCATCGTCCGCCACGATCACTTCAAAATCCGAGTCGGTTTGATTGGCAAACCCCCACAATACTTTCTCAAGCCACCTCGGAGAATTGTAGGTTGTAAAAATAACGCTGATTTTCACGCGACGACTCAATTGCTGCCTGGAACCCGCATTATGAATGATCTTGCCCATAAAAAAAGGAGATCCACTGCTGCGTTCGCTCAAGGCGCCAACCGCAAATGCCTATTGAGCTTGGCTTTGATCACAGTATGATCAGATTAACAAAAACAAAAAAGACCCTTTTGACATGCTGAAACCCGATTGGTCTTGCCCTTGCTTTACTGCCACCGAAAGATTGCAGCGCCTTGTACGCCCGAAACCGCGTCTTGTGCTGATCAACGGCCTGCAGAATTCAGGCGCGTCGTTGCGATGAGGACCCTGCCGAGGATGGCATTGAATATCGAGCCTTGGCATTTTCCATTGGCCGCTGGATGCCCGCCACGGCTGAATCGCGCGAAGATCATCGCCCCATCAGAGCAAATCCAAGATCCAGCCGGCGAGTTTAGCCATCAAGAATCCGCCTCGCTTACCCAAAAATTTGATGCTTTATTATCGAACCTTGAATTAAAGCAGCCGTTGGCAGAACGCGATCGAACGTTCGTCCTGACGCATCATCAGGCCTGCGCTGCGCTTCTAGCCTATCGCCACCATCTGATGCTTGAACTGAAAGCCCGTCGCCCTAATGGGCCCAGCGCCCTCGAGCGAGACCCATCTTAATGAATCATCTTTTAGCCCTATGGATAAAGCTCTCCTTAGACCGCGCTAAAGGGGTCCTGCTAACTTGCATCGCTCTTAGCATTGCCGGCACAACCCTATTTTTAATTGAGGGCCGGTTAAACTCGGACCTGGCTCAGCTCATCCAACCCAAAGGCAATCAAGACTGGTACCAAAGCAACCAAACTTTTGAAGACGCTTTCCCGGCCTATCGGCAAACTGCGATCGTTGTCGTTCGAGGGTCGAACCCGACTGATACCAAAAATGCCACCAAAATACTGAGCGCGGCGCTCGAGCAGAGCCAAGCCTTCGACCAAGTTTTTGCCCCCGGGGTTGAGCCCTTTATCGAAGCGCATCGATTGTATTTCCTTGAGCAACCGGACCTATCAAATTGGTTACAGGGCGCCGAATTTAACTTCGGCGTACTTCAAAGACTCAATGAGCAGCCGACCCTGAGCAATGCGCTGCTCATAATTGCTGATTTGCTGGGGGTTCAAAGTGGCCAGCCCTTGCCCATTACCATGACGCGTTTAATTGAGGGTTTGCTGGACGGCCAAGCTTCGGTTGAGGGTTTTTATCCCCTCGCGCCGCCGGACCAAATACAATTTTTTGAACTGATCATCGTTAATGGCCGACAAACCCTTGATCAACCACTCCCCAACGAAGAGATTGTCAGGACCTTGCGGACCTTGATTGAAAAACACGACCTGCCCCCATCGATCGACGTGGCATTAACGGGCGAAGTCGTTTTGGCGCATGAAGAGATCGGCGCTGCACTCAAAGGCATCGAAATTGCCGGCTTCGCCTCCATTGTCATCCTGGGCATGATTTTACTCATTGGGATTGGTGACTTTAGAATTATTGCAGCGATATTTTTAGTTCTGGCCACCGGCATCGGACTAACGCTCGGGTATGCCACCCTGACAGTGGGTAGCTTCAACACGTTATCGATGCTCTTTGTTGTGATGTTTTTCGGGCTGGGTGTCGATTTTTCGACCCATTTTGCGCTACGGCTCCAGACTGACCAGAACACCAATGCGGCTACCATGATTGGGGCGATTCGGGATATGGCGCCCGCCCTCATCCTCTGCACCATCACCTCGGCGATCGCATTTTTATCCTTCGTACCCACGGCCTACACAGGCTTGGCAGAATTAGGCATTATCTCCGCCGGCGGCATGGTGATTGCCCTGCTCCTGACACTACTGATGATCCCGGCATTTTTATCGATCTGGCCACCGTCAAAAACACCGCCCAAATTAAGCTTTTTAACTGCCCGATGGGGGAAAGGGCTTCAGTCCGCATCGACCCTTATTCTCCTGGCTGTGATGCCCATCGCCGTGTATCTCGCGAGCCAATTGGAATTTAATTACAGCGTACTCAGCATGCGGGATGCCGAATCGCCCGGAATGAGCGCCTTGACCCGTTTGCAGCAAGATGGGCAGCAAACCGATTACAGTATCGTCTTGCTGGCTGCTAACGTTGAACAGGCCTTACGCCTAAAATCTCGACTTGTCGAATTACCCTCCGTTGCCAGCGTTCAAATCCCAGACGATTTAATCCCAACATACCAAGCAGAAAAGCAACGCCGCATTAAGGGGGTTACTGAGCTCTATCAAGATTTGTGGCGGGCGCCTGATCCAATTGAGGAACCGTTAGATTTATCCAGCGCCCTTGAATATCTTGAGCAGACGCTCCCGAGTCTAAAAGGTCAATCGCGTCAAACCGCAACGCGTATTTTTGAGTTCGCCAAGACCCTAGAAACAAACCCGGCGGGGTTGGCGGCATTTAATGAATCACTGTCCGAGCAATTAAGCCGATCCATGCATGACCTTCAAGGTCTGCTTGAGGCCCAGCCCTTCGGGTTTGCCGATCTGCCAATGCCACTGCAACAACGACTCATCAGCCCACAGGGCCTTCAACTGGTCTCTGTACAGCCAACCGTTGCGCTCACAGACCGCACTCGAACAGATCGTTTTATTAACGACGTTCGCTCTGTGGATCCGATGATTGCCGGACGCAGCGCGGTCGAATGGGGCATTGGGGATGTCGTGGTTGAAGCTTTTCGCGAGGCCTTTATCCTGACGCTCATCGGTGTTGTGATTTGCTTGGGGCTCTACTTCCGACATTTTCTAACCACCTGCTTGGTGCTAGTCCCCATTGCCTTCAGTTTAATCCTGACCTTTGCCACCACTAGTTTCTTGTCGCTCAACTTGAATATGGCCAACATTCTAGTCGTCCCTTTGATTATCGGACTCGGCGTCGACTCTGGTATCCACGTGACCCATCGGTTCTTTAAGGGGGATGACCTAAAACATCAATTCGCCACCCGGCGCGCCGTTCTGATCAGCGGCCTCACAACCCTTGGCACGTTCTTTTCACTGATTCTGAGTCCGCATCAAGGCGCCGCGTCCATCGGGCTATTGCTCACCATTTCGATTTTTTGGCTTTTAGTGCTCAGCCTGTTTTTGTTACCCAATCTGCTTGCGTTTTTCAGTCGTCGCGGCTTACTACCGCCACGGGCTGTATTAAGCCCTGACAATCAGGAATAATCCGTCACCACGTTACTTTAATGAGAACCCACCATGCCGGTTGCCTTACCCGTCGTGATCGTTGGCCTTGCGGCAATACTGATTTGGTTTGGGAATCCGGCCATTGCGTTTCTAATCGGCGCAATGATCGCGAGCGTTTCAAAGGCGAATAGCTTGGCTTACACCAGCCCAATTGGCCGATACAGCCTGCAAGCTGGGATCGTTTTATTGGGCCTGGGCATCCAAGCCGACCAACTGCTGCGCATCTCCAGTGACTATACCTGGGTGGTTGCCGGCTATGTGCTTTGCGTCGCAGCCGTCGGGCTACTGGGTTATCGGTTATTGAAATTACCGCCTAGTCAGGGTCTCTTAGTCACCGCTGGAAGCGCCATCTGCGGTGGCACCGCAGTGGTCACCCTGTCGCCGATCATCAACGCCAAACCCTTGGAGACCGGCGCCGTTTTAGGCCTGATTTTTACCATGAATGCGATTGCCTTACTGACCTTCCCAACAATTGGACAGACCCTAGACCTAAGCCAAGCGCAATTTGGTATCTGGTCAGCGCTGGCGATTCACGATACGGCAAGTGTGGTTGCAACCGCCCAAATCTACGGTGACGAGGCGGCCCAGATTGCAACGACCCTCAAGCTGGGCAGAACGCTATGGCTCATCCCAACCGCACTGCTACTCAGCTTAGTCTATCGGAGCAAGGGCAAAGGTATCGGTTTGCCGCCGTTTGTCGTGTTGTTTGTTGGGGCGAGCATTATTGGCTCAACGCTGAGCTTGCCCGCGGCCGTATTAACCGGCGCGGCTTGGCTCTCTAAAGCTTTGTTAGTGCTGGCATTGTTCATGATTGGTCTTGAAATCTCGGTGGCAACGCTTCGCAGTATTCGACCGAAACTCTTCCTTTTCGCGACCGGTTTGTGGTGTTTGGTGGCGCCTTGCGCCCTTATTCTGGTGACCGCCCTCGTGCCCTAGCATCCTTGTGCCCTTACGCCAGAGACAATTAGCGCCGGCGGCGCTAAGCATAGGCAAAATCGGTATTTCTCTGCCCGCGCAGTCTTGGCTACCATCTTCTTCATGAAACTGAAATCAACCCTGATCGACGCCCAAGGGGCCATCGCACTGGCCGTTTTTATAGTGTACTTAGGGGTCGGTATCCAAGCTTTGATCACCTGATGCACGCCCCCCCTGGCGAGCCTTAACCCGCCGCCGAGTGCACAGCGGTTGCGAGATTCAGAATGTCTGTGCGACTATCTAGGGCCTTGCTCAGTCAGATCAGCTATGAAAATTCTCACTGGCGTCCCCGCCGAGCGTCTCAATGATGTGCCAAACCTTGCACACGTGGCAGAAAACAATGGTTTTTCAGGGTTATCTACTCAGGAAAACCGACACAACCCGTTTTTACCCTTGGCCATTGCGGCGGTGCACAGCCAGCACCTAGAACTGCGAACCAACGTTGCGATCGCTTTTGCCCGCAGTCCCATGGTGGCAGCAGGCCTCGCTTGGGATTTGCAGTACGCCTCAGCTGGTCGGTTCGTCTTGGGCCTGGGAAGCCAGGTTAAAGGTCACAACCAACGACGATTCAGTGTTGCTTGGTCGCCGCCTGCGCCGCGCCTTCGCGAATATATCGACGCTATTCGAGCGATTTGGGTTTGCTGGCGAGATGGCACACCGCTCAAATACGAAGGCCAGCACTATCAGTTCAGTCTCATGACCCCAAATTTCACGCCGGAACCGCTCACCAGTGCGTTACCGAAACTACAGATTGCCGCGGTGGGTCCTGCAATGATGCGGGTTGCAGCGGCTGCCTGCGATGGGGTCATGCTCCACGCGTTTTGCACGCCAAAATATTTAAAAGAGGACGTCCTGCCGGGTTTAATCCAAGGCCTGACGGCGCGCGGCGGCGCGCGGGAACAATTTGAGATCTCTGGGGGCGGTTTTGTGGTCACGGGCGCCGATCAAGCCGCCATCGACAAACAATTTGAGTGGGTTCGGGCTCGAATCGGGTTTTATGGCTCAACGCCCTCTTATTGGCCGGTTCTCGCCAGTCATGGATTACAAGACTTGGGTGAAGAACTGAATGCCTTGTCTAAAGCGGGCCGATGGGATGACATGACCCGACGGATTCCTGACGAATTGGTTCACGAATTCGCGGCGGTTGCACCCTATGACCAGATCAAATCCCGTATTGAATCGCATTTTGGCGGCTTGGTTGATTGCCTTAGCTTGCCGCCCGATACCCCGCCGGACCTCGTTGAGGATCTAAAAACCATTCCCTGTTTGTATCAGTCAGACCCAGTATGAATATTGGCGTTTTGGGTGGTGGTAGCTGGGGAACAACGGTTGCGCATTTGCTGTCTCGGCGATACGACGTCACGCTGTGGGCGCGCAATGCTAGCATTGTGCAAGAGATCAACACGCACCACACGAATCAGCGCTATCTCCCGGCCGCAAAACTGTCGCCAAAATTACGAGCAACGGACAATTTACGGGCGGCAACCGCCGGTCAGTCGGTTTTAGTGATGGCGATTCCAGCCCAGAATTTTCGTGCAGTCCTGACCGATGCGGCAAACTATTTAGAACCCCTTACCCCCATCGTTTCGCTCAGCAAAGGGTTGGAGTTGGCCACCGGTGCGAGAATGACCGAAATTATCCAACGGGTTTGTCCAGATCAGGTTGCCGCGGTCCTGACTGGGCCCAACTTAGCGCAAGAGATTATGGCGGGCTTTGCCGCCGCAAGCGTTCTGGCAACGCCTGACCCGACTGATCAAAGTCGACTACAGCGCATCTTTCATTCGTCGCTGTTTCGGGTGTATACCAACGATGATGTCATCGGATGCGAGCTGTGCGGGGTTCTAAAAAATATCATTGCGATCGCCGCGGGCATGAGCGATGGCTTGGGGGCCGGTAACAATACTCGAGCTGCGATCATCACTCGAGGGCTCGCAGAAATAACTCGTTTGGGTGTGGCGATGGGCGCAAAACCAGAGACATTTTCCGGTCTTGCTGGCATGGGCGATTTGGTGACAACCTGCACCAGTGCGCAATCTCGAAATCACACCGTTGGCTTTAAGCTCGGTCAGGGTGAAAGCATCGATCGTATTATTGAAGACATGTTTATGGTGGCCGAGGGGATTAAAAGCGCGCCGGCCGTCCTGCGTTTGGCCGAGCAATATGGGGTAGAAATGCCCATTGCTGCGGAAGTGATGCAAGTCGTGGCGGGTCAACGCGATGTTCAGGGCAGTTTGCGAGCCTTACTCCGCGCCGGGATCGGCCGTGAAGATGAGCCGTTTTAGCAGCCCACCTCACGGCGGCATCTGCCGCTGCATCCTCAGTCTCGTTTAGAATGGGTTAGGTTGGGCGCCTAACCGTCTACGTCTCTTCAACCTAGCGCATCACATTAACGTCTTCGATTATCTCAATTGCCTGATCAGATGACATTGGGCTGTATCAGCGAGATTTTGATCATCGACCTGAGACCGAATGCCTTAATGCAGCTTGCCCGGAGCTCCTAACGCCAACCACGGCGCCCCTAGAGCATCCCGTCAACGGCCTAGAAATTAAATTAAAACCCACCGGCTTGGATAACAATTGAAACCTAACTGCCCAGCCTGACATCGGGCGTGGAACGGCAGACCATCTGGCAACGGTTCAGCAACTGCCATGGGGGTCTTGTGACTTTGTTCAAAACACCGGCCACGGGTTGCCCCGCTGCAAACCACAATCGATCTGCCAACCCTTAAACGCAATTGATAATGATTCGCATTTAGATTAGGATGGTCGGATTAAGAGATTGAGATTTTTGCCCCATGAATCAACAGCGTTACGTCACTATCAGCTTTGGCCTATCATTATTGACCCTATTGAGTACTGCCAACGCAATCGATAATGATTCAAAGCGTCAACTGACCCAAATCGAAGAAATCACCATCGTTGGTTCCGCCTCGAATGCAAAACAAATGGCCGGTGCCGCGACGTTTATCGGACCCGACCGGTTAGAAGCCTTTCATCACAGCGACATTCAGAAAGTCCTGAGAGAAGTCTCAGGAATCTCGCTCCAGATCGAAGATGGTTATGGTTTACGACCCAATATTAGTATTCGCGGCGTTGCCACGGAACGCAGCAGCAGAATCACCCTCCTTGAGGACAATATTCTTATTGCCCCCGCCCCCTATTCAGCACCATCGGCCTATTACTTTCCCACCATGGGCCGAATGCATGCGGTCGAGGTCCTTAAAGGGCCCGCAGCAATTTCCCAGGGCCCTTACACCATTGGCGGTGCCTTGAACCTTGTTTCTACCCCGATCGGTAATCGCTCCAAAATTGATGTATTCGCCGAGACCGGCAGTGATGCAACCCAACGGGTCCAGCTTGATGGGCATAAAATAGTGAATGATCAAGTGAGCCTGCTCATCGAATCGCACCATTGGCGCTCTGATGGCTTCCAAACCATTGATCGCAGCGACAGCGATACGGGTTTGTCCTTAGATGACTATACTGGAAAAGTTCGCGTTCGCTCAAAAGACGGCCGTCACCAGGTCCTGGTAAAGCTGCAGTCGACCGAGCAAAGCTCCAATCAAAGTTACTTAGGCCTCACCGATCAAGACTTTCGGCAAGAACCCAACCGACGATATGGCCTATCCAGCCTTGACACCATCGATACCGATCACCGGCAACAACTCATCCAATATCGATTTGAGGCCTCTCCTCGAACACAATGGGTGCTCGCCTTGTACAACAATGACCATGCTCGAAATTGGTTTAAGACCGATAAACTGGACGCGGACGGCAGTCGCGCTAACGATCCATTCTCAGGGCAAAACTGGCTCTCGGTTATTCAGGCCGTTAACTTGGCTGAGGATCCAACTGAAGCACAATGGTACCAGTCAGTGCTTGCTGGCTCAGCAGACACCGCCCCAGGCAGCATCAAACTTCGCGCGAACGCACGACATTACTTCTCTCGAGGTGTCCAAGCGACGCTGAACCATGAATTTCAAACTCAGGCAGTTGATTACTCATTTGAAGCAGGTCTTCGACTACACGAAGATGGTGAGGATAGGCTTCAACGTGACAGCACCTATCATCAAGAAGGGGGTCGCTTGATCCTTGACGACCTAGGCCAATGGGGAAATGCTGGTAATCGAATTCAAACAGCCGAAGCACTTGCAGCTTATTTTCAGGGTCGCATTGCCTTCAAATCACTGGTGATTTCGCCAGGTCTTCGGTTCGAAGACATTCACCAATTTCGAACTCGCTGGGAAACACGTTTCGACAAAACCCTGGATCCTTCGAGCCGCAATGACGACAATCTTCGCGATCAACGAAAAAACCGGGTGCAAGTATTACTGCCAGGCGTCGGCGCCCTGTGGCGGTTCAATCAGGATCTGACGATCATCGCCGGCGTTCACAAAGGCTTTACGACGCCCAGCAACGCCCCTGGCGTTAAACCTGAAACCGCTTTGAACTACGAATTTGGCGTACGGTTAACCCAGCCACTCGAGGTTGAAGCCATCTATTTCCTGAGTGACTATGACAACCTGCTCGGCCAATGCACCGCCTCGTCCGGCGCACAATGCACCCCTGGCGACAGTTTCAACGGCAACGCTGCAACGGTCCAAGGCCTTGAACTGATGGTCCAGCGCGCCTTCGCGACGCAAGCAGGCCGGACCTTCACAGTCAACCTCAACTACACGTTGCTCGATGGCCAGTTCGACACTGATATTGCAGACACGGCCTTCTTTGGCGACGTCAGCAAGGGCGATCCCATTCCCTATCTACCACGACATCAACTGCATCTTGGATTCGGTCTGTTAACCACCCGCTGGTCACACTACCTGGATTTCGGTTATCAAGATTCTGTTTGCGTGAAGTCACGCTGCGGCACGTTTGAAACAACCGATTCTCAAAGCGTCTTCGACCTCTCCACCCATTATGAACTCAATGCGCGCACATCGATTTTTGCCAAGGTAGAAAATTTGAGCAATAAGTCTATTTTGGTAGCTCGCCAGCCCTATGGCGCGCGCCCAAGTCGAGGGCGAAGCCTCACCATCGGATTTAGTGCGTCTCTTTAAACCACTTCCTTAGCGGTTTGCCGATGGTGCTGCTCGGCGGCCTTCTCAAACAAGAAATGTCCAACCATCCAAGTTTCACCCCCTTGGTACGCGAACATCTCCTGACAGGCCATGACAAACATTCGCCAGCGCTGCAGCAGTATGATCGCCGGATCGGGATTGTCCGAGGCCGCCAAGGTCTTTACGATTGCTGTTTTATGTTGGTCTAAGTTTTTTAACCACGCCTTGCAGGTGTTCGCATAATGCTGCCCATTAACCACCCAGTACTGACGTTGCAGCAGGCGGCCTTCGAATTGTTTCGGCAAGTCCAAAGACGGCATTAACCCACCGGTAAAGAAGTGTCGCGCCATCCAATCCTCTTGGCTTTCGTCCTCAAAAAAGTACGGTTGATTTCGATGACAAAAAATATGGAAAAACAATAAGCCATCCGCCACCAACCAGCTGGAAATTTGGTCAAACAGGCGTTCGTAGTTCCGCATATGTTCAAACATTTCGATCGACACAACCCGATCGAATTGCCCGTCGGGTTCAAAGGTGTTCATGTCCTCGGTCATCACAGTGATGTTCATCAAACCCCGCGCCTGCGCCTGCGCCTCTATATACAACCGTTGGGAGTTGGAATTGCTCACCGCCATAATGGTACTTTCAGGGTATGCGGCGGCCATAAACAATGTCAACGAACCCCAACCGCAGCCCAACTCCAAGATGCGTTGACCCGCCATTAATTGTGCGCGCTCAGCGGTCAACCGCAGCATCGCAAGTTCTGCCTCGGCAAGCGGGGTGTCCACTTGATCAAAAAGCGCGCAACTATACTTTAGATGGGGCCCGAGCATGCGCTGAAACACCTCGGTCGGGACTTCATAATGTTGATGATTGGCGTCCGTTGTGGCCACTGCTAAATCAGAAGCGATCATCGATTCAACAAAATCAGCCTTACCTGCCGCCGTCGCATTAACCCGATCTTGCTTTAACCGTTTCAAAAGCAAGCGACGCATACCGATTCTAAGCAATCCATCTGTGATCCAACCGCGTTCCGCCCAGTCCACTAAATTAGTCATGAGAGGTAACCTCCAATTGAAACTCGGGCAAATGCAACTGCATGTGGACGCAGCCAATCGCCCGTTGCTTGAACCCCGCCTCACAATAACAAAAGTAGTATTCCCACATTCTAAGAAACGTGTCAGACAATCCGAGTGTATGAATCGTGCTCAAATTCTGCTCGAAAGTCTCACGCCATCTGGCCATCGTCAACGCGTAGTGCGGCGTTAAATCTTCAAGCCCATACAATCTAAACCCAGCTCGATTGGACGCACTCACCTCAACCAACTCTTTAACGCTGGCCAGCGCGCCACCCGGAAAAATATAGCGTTGAATGAAATCGACCGAGCGCTTTGCGGATTCGAATTGCGCCTCCGCGATGGTGATGGCTTGAAGCAGCATGCTGCCACCGGGCTTGAGCAGGCTTGCGCAAACCTCAAAAAATTGGGGCAGATAGTTTAAGCCGACGGCTTCAATCATCTCTATGGATGCAATTTTATCAAACTGTCCCTCGAGACTTCGATAATCGGATTTCAACAAAGTGACTCGGTCCTCCAGATGCTCAGCCGCAACGCGCACCTTGGCTTTTTGAAACTGCGCCTCAGAGATCGTCGTTGTGGTCACTCGACAGCCATAGTTACGGGCCGCAAAACAGGCAAAACTGCCCCAGCCCGTGCCAATCTCTAGTAGGTGATCCGATGGCTGAAGCTGCATTTTTTGACAGATCAAATCCATCTTTTGCTCTGATGCCTGCCTCATCGACTGACTCGCATCCCGAAAATAACCCGAGGAATACATCATCGTGTCATCTAAAAACTGTTCAAAGAAGGCATTCCCAAGATCATAATGGGCCGCGATATTCCGCTTACTTTGGGCTGGTGTATCTCGGTTGAGCCAGTGCTGAATTCGCAACATCGGGTTTCTGAGCAGAGACCAGCCGCCATCAAGATCGCCCATGACCTGCCGATTTTTTAAAATTAATACTAGGACCGACAACAGATCCGAGCACACCCAGTCACCATCCATATAGGCCTCAGCAGCGCCTAGTGATCCGCCCAGCGCCATCGATCGATATGCGTCTACCGACTGAATGTAGACCCTTACCGCTTGTTCCTCAGGCGCTGACCCCACGTCGAGCAGCAACTCATTTTTCTCATAGAGCTTTAATCGACCGACCACGATTTCGGAAAACACCGTCACAATGCGCTGTCGCCAAAAACTCGTGGGGCGCGCCATATTTAGGATCGGTGACCCAATTTTGTCATTGCTTGTTGTCATGGTTTTTCCTGTCGGGCTGGGTTGGGATGAGGATAAAAGGGCATTCGTTTCAGAGACAATCTGAATGCTTGCCAATAAATTCTAAAAATGACTTGCGCCGCCTGAAACGGATAGATCAAACAAAACCTTCTGATATTTTTCGCGGAGAATAATTGTGCTCGAAGATTTAAATCAGCGCTAAAAAACGGCTGACCTGATTGACTCACTTGGATCTGGACCCGGCAGAATGCCTCGGGTGTGGATAACTGCCAATGATATTGGGTATTCATGGGCATAAACGGCGAGACATGAAACTGTTTTTGCGAGGTCATACCAGCGTCTATCGGCACCACATAGACGTGTCGCTGATTCCATGGCGTGTTGTGCACCTCTGCGACGACAAAGGTTAATCGCGCCTCCTCGAAACAGTAAAACAACGTAATCGGGTTCATCAAACTGCCAAAGGATCGCCAATTGGCAAGCAAAGCAACCTGACCGTCGAACAATGCACCGGCCTTATCCTTGATTTGATGAACGACCTCTGCCCGAAGCGTTCGATGAGACGGTAAATAATCCTGCCGGTAGAAACTAACGCAATTCCAACCCTCAAGCGACAACCACCTGGAGCGCTGACACAGCGCTGGGATCTGTTCAAGATCACAGTAGAAAGTGGCATGGCGATAATCGAACCGATGCCCTTTGGGGGCCTTTCTGACATGGGTCAGTTGGCCTTCATAGATTGCGGATTCAAGCACCACAGTTGATCAACCGGTCCACGACGCGCAGCGCGCTGACGACGCCATCTTCATGGAAACCATAACGCCAGTAAGCCCCACAATAATGGGTGCGGTTGATGCCTGAAATTTCAGCGTGACGGCGCTGCGCCGCCAACATCGCCGCATCAAAAACAGGGTGTTCGTAATGCAATCGTTTCAAGACAAGATCATGGTTGATTACGCCTGTGTCATTCAGGGTCACCAACACCGGTTGAGATGACGCAAAGCTTTGCAGCCGATTCATGTCGTAGGTTAGGCTGGCCTGGGTTGCCCCGAGGGGCGCATGGTAATTCCAGCTTGCCCAAACGTCACGACGCGCCGGCATGACACTTGCGTCTTGGTGCAAGAGCACGTCGTTACCGGAATACCGCATTGCCCCCAGCACTTCGCGCTCCGCCGTTGACGCATCAGCCAACATCTCTAACGCTTGCCCCGAATGACAGGCCATCACGACTTCGTCGAACGCCTTGGTCTGCTCGCCCACCGTAACAAGAACCTCGTGAGGGCGCCGTTCGAGACAACGCACGGGACTTTCTAATCGCACGTCATGCAAGCGCTGACGTATGGCTTTAACATATTGATTTGAGCCGCCCTTAACGACATACCACTGGGGCCGGTCTTTCAAATCTAGCAGTCCGTGATGACTAAAAAACTGCGCCAGCATCCCAATCGGAAAGCTTAATATGCCCTCGTCGCCCGTGGACCAGATCGCCGCCGCCATCGGCACCAAATAATCAAAAATAAAACCGTCCCCTAAGCCTTCCCGTCGACAAAATTCGATCAGCGATTCTGTATCGTTCGCCGCCACCTCTTTCGCGGCGCGATTGAAGCGCAAAATATCCCGAAGCATCCGCCAAAACCTGGGTCGTAATACATTGGATTTTTGGGCAAATAACGTTTTAAGACTGTGGCCGTTATATTCCAAATTAGGGCGCTTCAGACTAAAACTCATTTCAGTTGGCTGCCCTTCACAACCCAGTTCTTTGAGCAAGGCCATAAATTTGGGATAGGTTCGATCGTTATAAACGATGAATCCGGTATCGATCGAGCGTGGTTGGCCATCAATCACCAGACGATGGGTTTGAGTATGGCCCCCTAGATAGTCATTTTGCTCAAAGAGCGTGACTTTAAAGTTCGCAGCTAAACGATAGGCAGCCGTCAAGCCCGAAATGCCACCACCAATCACCGCGATCGTCTTCATCTTGCAACCCCTTCTTCAAGACACAGGCCCCCCTGCCCGGGCCCTCGGCGGTTGCCTGCCACACGTTTCTTCATAAGCCCCTGCCTCAAGACTCTGACCTTTGGATGCTCGTTCTGCCCCAACCGCTTTCAAAGGTCTTTTTATGGATCAGCAACTCATCTGCCCTAACCTTGACCGCCCGGCTTTGCCAACCTGAGGGGGCCTCTGATGCAAAATCTGCCCCGTTACGGGCGCAAGGCTGCGCCCACGTCTAATTACGATACGGCCTCATCGCCTAGTTGGCTCATTCGTTGAGAATGCTTGACCCAATAGCGCACACACCTATAATTCTTCAATGCACGGCTTAACTCAACAACAGTTGGTCGACGTGACCCAAAAAAGCGCGCCTCGCGCTTGGTTTCTTGTTGCCTATGATTGGCTCTTGATCGCAGGCACGCTCAGCCTCGCTGCGCTCATTCCAAACCCCATCACTCTCATCCTTGCCATTTTTATTATTGGTTGCCGGCAGTTGAGTCTTGGCATTATTGTTCATGAAACGGGTCATCAAACGTTTTTCGAATCAAAACGCCTTAACAATTTTGTGGGTCGGTGGCTCTCGGGCTACTGGGTCTTTTCAAGCAAAACAGATTATATGAAGGGGCATCTAGGACACCATCAGTTTGCGGGCACGCTCGATGACCCAGATCTTAAGAATTACGCCCCATACCCGGTCAGCAAAAAGAGCTTTCGCAGAAAAGTTTGGCGGGATCTATCCGGGCAAACAGGTTGGCGCCGCTTGCGGTCAATCGGCCGCGCCATTGCTCGCTATTCCGAACTCAACCCAGAGGGCCAGCGCGTCGTTCGGGGCGGACTGATCACCAATGGCGCGCTCTTCGGCCTGCTGACGGTGCTCGGGCATCCTTGGCTTTATCTGCTCTGGGTGGGCGCCTTTATCTCGACCCACATGCTGAGCACGCGACTCCGCCAGATTGGCGAACATGCGGCAGTACCGAACAGGCAGAGCCTGGATCCTAGAGACCATACCCGAACAATTATTACTAATTGGTGGGAGCGACTCTTGATCGCCCCACACCAAATCGGCTTCCATCTTGAACATCATTTACTGCCGTCAGTCCCCATTTATCGACTACCAACCCTCCACAAAATGTTGATCGCTAACGGGTATCTTGCCCCCAATATTTTGGTCAAGGGTTATCCCAGACTCATTACCAGCATCACACTTTAGCGGCCACCCAAAAAGACTGGCCGCGATTTCGTTTGAGTGCGAGCGGATCGTGACGACCGAGGTTTAACTGACGCGTTTTATGGACGGCGATTTACAGGAAAGTCCGCTTTACCCTAAAACCGGCTTTAACCACAATGCGGGTGCGTTTGATTACCCAG
>TARA_B110000091_G_scaffold171325_1_pt1 | contig 19542 bp, 16 predicted proteins | sample TARA_B110000091 | Tara Oceans TARA_B110000091 (sample SAMEA4397278) | marine metagenome | biome: Polar Biome; feature: [DCM] deep chlorophyll maximum layer (ENVO:01000326); material: water (ENVO:00002006), including particulate matter (ENVO:01000060) such as... | depth 35 m
GCCTTGCTGCTCGGTCGTATCAATGCTCAGGCCGACACGATTGCGCCAAGCGAAGGTGAATCACAAGCGTCATAACGTCTGCTTCGCGAGCCGATTGACTGACATTTTTTTACAGCTGCCGGCGTATGTCGCGATTAAAAGTTGTTTTGCTTTTAGCCACCGGACTTGATTGCGCTGAGGGTTTCTTGGCTGAGGCTCTTCTTGGCTGAGGGCTCTTCTTGGCTGAGGGCTCTTTTTAGCTGAGGCTCTTTTTAGCCGGAGGTTCTCTTTCACGGAAGAACGCAGCATCATCCTGCAGGATCTAATGAATGATTAGTTCGTGGTGGACTATCGGTTTCGAGAGACCTCATCTGCATCACGGAAATGCACAGTTTGGCGCCGATTGGACGCCTGGAGTGAGTCAATCAGGCGGCGAATTTTAAGGCCAGCTGGTTTTAGCCCACGGGACGGATCCCAAGAAGGTTTCAGCGAACACGCTCAGCAAGGATTAATCCTAATCAGCTTTTTAAAGGTCCCTCACCTTTAGATACCGGCTTGACGCAACCCGAGTCCATGCCAGATTTGGGTTGTTTTGGCGGGTCAAATTTTTTCGTGAATTGAGGCTAAGAAAAGGTTCTTTCAAAGGGGGATAACGGAGTAGGATTCGCTGATAGCGGTTCTTTTGTCAGGGGCCTGAAACGTTCAATCTGTGGTGCGGTTGCTTAATGCAGGCGGCTGAGTCAGCCAAGGTGTGGGTGGTGACATGGCGGAATTTCCGAAACAGGCAAAAGTGGTCATTGTTGGATTGGGCGGCATCGTTGGATCCTCCATTGCACATCATCTGATCGAACTTGGGTGGGATGACATTGTTGGCTTAGACAAGTCGGCGATCCCCACTGACATTGGCTCAACCTCCCATGCATCGGACTTCTGTTACACGACCGGCGGCGACAAATTCACAACCTATACAACCCAATACAGCCAGCAGTTTTTCGAGTCCAGAGGCAATTATGTGCGCTGCGGCGGGCTGGAGGTGGCGCGAATTGATGATGACGTGCGCATGCTGGAACTCAAACGCAAAATTGGCCAAGGCAAAGCCTTCGGTAGCCGGGTGCGCCTTATGTCGCCGGCCGAAGCCAAAGCAAAGTTTCCGCTTCTGGCGGAAGATCAGATTCAGGGCGCGCTGTGGGATCCGGATGCAGGCTTGGTCGTTCCCAGGTCTCAAAAAGTTGCGGGCGATTTGGTTGATGAAGCGGTCGCAAGCGGTAAGTTAAAAGCCTTCCCAAATACGGAAGCACTGAAGATCGTGGTGGAAGGGGCGCGCGTTATTGGGGTGGAAACCCGGCGCGGCTTTATAGCGTCCGAGAAAGTGGTGTTGTCAGTTGGGATTTGGGGTCCGCTGCTTGCAGATCAAGTTGGCTCGAAATTGCCCTTAATGCCCCTTGAGCACCCGCTGTTGTTTTTTGGACCGTTTGATGAACTGACCGGTAGCGGTCAGGAGATCGTCTACCCCTTATTTCGAGATCAGGGCAATTCAAGTTATGTGCGCGATACCGGTGATCCAAAGACGACCGAGGGTGGCCGTATCGAGTGGGGGTACTATGAAACGACGCATCCCCGAATGGTCCATGCCCGAGACATTGCCGCGCCAGAAGACGCCAGGCTGTCGCCTTCGATGCGGGATTTAACCTTAGACCAAGTGATGCACGCCTACGAAAAAGCCATCGAGATGACGCCGATTCTGGGCGAGTTGGGCTGGGAGGAGCGGCACAGCTTTAATGGCTTGTTGTCGGTGACCTCCGATGGTGGGTCCCTGGTAGGTGAGTCGCCAGAAGTCGCCGGATTGTGGTTTGCCGAAGCGGTCTGGGTGAAAGATGGACCCGGTGTTGGGAAGGTCGTCGCAGACTGGATGACCCATGGCGCGCCCGATCTGGATCCGCATCGAATCGATATTGCGCGGTTTTATCCCCACCAAAAGCAAGATGATATTGTTCAAAGTCGTTGCGCTGAAATAGCGCAAAAGGTCTACACCCCTGCGGTGCATCCCCGGGAGCCTTTTGCCACCAGCCGGCAACGGTTTGTAAGTCCGTTTTATGAGCGAGAAGTGGCGCTTGGTGGCTACTTTATGGAAATTGCAGGCTGGGAGCGGGCGCATGGCTATCGCGCCAACGAAGCAACCTTACTCACGAAATACCGAGACCAGGTGCCGGTTCGGGAAGACGAATGGGACGCTCGCCATTTCTGGGAAGTGTCCAACGCCGAGCACCTAGAGTTGAGCGAAAGTGTTGGCATGATCAATCTATCGCACTTTGCGATTTATGATATTGCGGGTCCGGATGCAGAATCCTTGCTGGAGTATCTGTCGGTGGCCCGTGTTGGTGGCCCAACCCCACTGGGTAAAGGTGTGTACACCCATTTTCTGGATGAAAGCGGTGGTATTAAAGCAGACCTCACCATCGTTCGGCTGGCCGCAGATACCTTTCGGGTAATCTGCGGCGGTGACACCGGTCATCGAGACCTAGTTTGGATTCAGCGGATGGCGACGGCGCGCGGCGCTGTGATAACCCTTGAGAATCAAACCCATCGCCTTGCGACGCTGGGCGTGTGGGGGCCCAAAGCGCGGGAAACCTTGTCTCAATTGATGACGTCACCAGACGCTCTCAGCCCTCAAAACTTTCACTTCGCAACCGCCCAGACCTTCGAGATCGCGGGGATAACCGTTTGGGCCTTTAGAATTTCTTATGTGGGTGAACAAGGGTTTGAGTTGTATTTCGACTTTGATTCAGGATTGCCGCTTTGGGACCAATTGTTTGCACTGGGTGTTGTGCCCATTGGTGTTGAAACCTACGCCAATTCTCGGCGGTTAGAAAAGAGTCTCAGACTTCAAAATGCCGACCTTGAAACCGATTTCAACCTCTATGAAGCCGGCCTTGCTCGGTCAGTCGTCAAAAAGGCAGCCTTTCACGGCAAGCCGGCATACCTCGCCCAGCGCGAGATCGATCAGCAAGACAGCTACCTGTGCACGTTGGTGATGTTGGCCAATGAAGACGCAAAGGGCGTTAAGCGGTATCCAGTTGGCGAGTGGCCGATCCTGGATGCAGACACGGGCCTCGTTTTAATCGATGCCTGCGGTCGACGATCGTTCAGTACCAGCATCAGTTATGGGCCCTCCTTGGGTCAAAACCTCTTACTGGGTTATATTCCTGCGGCGCGCGCGAAGGTGGGCGAAACGTTTGTGTTGGAGTACTTCTGCGAGCACTATCCGATTCGCGTTGAAGCCCTCGGCAGTGTGCCGGTGCTTGACCCAGACAACGAGCGGTCTCGATCTTGAAAGGGTCTGTGGCAGGACTTGAGGATGCGCAATGATTGCGACGGTGACTGAGCTACATGGGCGAAGCAAAACCGTCTTTAAAGTCGGATTTGTCCCGCTTGAAAATTTTACATTGATTGCCCTGTCCTCTGCGATTGAACCGCTGCGGATGGCGAATCATTTAACGGGCGAGACGCTCTACGACTGGCAGTTGATTCGACCAACGATTGCCCCCGTAACCGCGAGCGGGGGCAGCCAGATGATGCCGAATGCGCGTTTGGATGAAGTGGGCGATCTGGACCTGATTTTTGTGGTGGCTAGGGTCAATGTTAAAGACAGTATAGAGCCCGAGATTTTAACTTGGCTCAAAGCAAGAGCGGCCACCAAGGTCCTGATGGGTGGTCTTTGCACGGGGCCCTTCGTGCTCGCGCAGGCTGGCCTGTTAGATGGGTATAACTGTAGTGCCCACTGGGAATGTCTTGCAGCCCTGCAAGAGGATTATCCCCGGATCTTTTGTAACAACAATCTGTTTACCTTCGATCGAGACCGAATTACCTGTACGGGCGGCGATGTGGCGTTGCATATGATGCTGCATCTGGTCGCGGGTCACCACGGTTCAGCCTTGGCGAACGGCATTTCCGACATGTTTGTGTGCGACCGTATTCGGGACAGCCAGGAGCCACAACGCCTGCGTATGGAAAATCACGTGTTCGCGAGTCAGCCAAAATTGGCCAGTGCTGTGCAATTAATGGAAGCCAATATCGAGGAACCGATCGACCTGGTTGACGTTGCGGCCTACTCAGGCGTCTCACGTCGGCAGTTGGAGCGCTTGTTCTTGAGTTTTCTGGGCATTACCCCTTCCAGGTTCTATCTGAAGGCTCGATTAGAACGGGCCAAACAACTGCTGCGCCAAACGACCTGTTCTATCGTTGATATTTCGTCGATCTGTGGTTTTGAGTCGACCGCGCATTTCAATCGCACGTACAAAAAGTATATGAGCTTATCGGCCAAATCAGAGCGATCGCTGCGGGTAACGCTGGGATCGAATTTAGTCCTCACAGAGGAAGAAACGGGCTTGATTCCAAACATCGCCAGTGCGGCATTGGCCTTGGCCGCACGGGAGACATCTTTTGGTATCTTGGCAAACCATGATGCAGATCAAGACGCATCGAAACATCCGGAAGGGTTAGGCGAGGTTTAGGTGCAACGGTTTTCAGCGTTTAGTTTATTCAAGCATGCTTTGTCTCATCATCAGAATTGGCAGCGGTCTTGGCGTAACCCTGAACCTAAGAAACACTACGATGTAATCGTAGTGGGCGGCGGCGGTCATGGTTTAGCAACAGCTTATTATTTGGCCAAGGTGCACAATGTGACCAATGTTGCGGTCATTGAAAAAGGTTATCTGGGCGGTGGCAATACGGGTCGCAATACGACGATTGTTCGGTCTAATTATCTCTGGGATGAGGCGGCGCACCTGTATGAGCATTCATTGAAGCTTTGGGAGTCGCTCTCAACAGAACTGAACTACAACGTAATGTTTTCTCAGCGCGGTGTTTTAAATCTTGGGCATACCCTACAAGACATGCGGGACATCGAGCGAAGGGTTTCGGCTAATCGCTTGAACGGCATTGATGGCGAAGTGCTGGATGCGGCGGGGGTCAAAAAGATCGTGCCACACATCGATATCACAAGCGCCAAGCGGTACCCCATTCTAGGCGCCTCCTGGCAACCGAGAGGCGGCGTTGCGCGGCACGACGCGGTGGCTTGGGGGTATGCTCGGGCAGCGGATGCCTTGGGGGTTGATCTCCTGCAACAGTGCGCTGTGACTGGCTTTGAGCTTGAAGGCGATCAGTTGCGCGGTGTGGTGACCGACCGCTACGGAGTGATTCATGCCGGCCGAGTGGGCTGCGTGGTTGCGGGTAATTCTGGTGTGCTCGCCGGTTATGGCGGCTTTGAGCTACCCATTGAGTCGCATCCACTTCAAGCGTTGGTCTCGGAGCCGATCAAACCCATACTGAACACCGTGGTGATGTCGAATCAGGTGCATGGTTACGTCTCGCAGTCCGATAAAGGCGACCTGGTGATTGGGGCGGGTATTGATAGTTATACCGGTTATGGTCAGCGGGGATCTATGCCCGTCATTGAACATACCCTCGCTGCGATGATTGAATTATTCCCAATATTTTCAAGAGTCCCGATGAATCGACAATGGGGCGGTATCGTTGACACAACACCGGATGCTTGCCCCATCATGGGCAAAACGCCGGTCGAAAACCTATACTTCAATTGCGGCTGGGGAACCGGCGGCTTTAAGGCAACACCCGGTTCAGGACATGTCTTTGCGGACTGTCTAGCAAGTGATGAGATCCCGGCTTTGGCCAAACCTTTTGCGCTCGATCGTTTTTATTCGGGCGCCTTGATTGATGAGCACGGAGCGGCTGGTGTCGCGCATTAGATAATTTTGAGAGCAGCATGTTAAGAATTCATTGTCCCTATTGCCAAGAATTAAGAGATGAGCCTGAGTTTCATTACGGTGGGGAAGCGCATCTTGCGCGTCCGGAAGACCCAGCCGGATGCAGTGATGCGCAGTGGGGCACGTACCTGTATTTTCGTCGTAATCCGCGTGGACGGCATCATGAAATGTGGTATCACGCCGCTGGCTGCCGCCGGTTTTTCAATGTTGTGAGAGATACGGTGACGTACGACATCGAGCAAACCTACGCCATGGGCGCGCAGCCGGTTAATGATGAGGCGCAAACGCGATGAAACAAGTCAATCGCATTGCGGATGGTCGTCTGATCGATCGGAATGAGCCCATGACCTTTACGTTTAACGGTCGCACGCTGCAAGGCTTTCGGGGGGACACCCTTGCCTCGGCGTTATTGGCAAATGGCGTGAAGATCGTCGGTCGCAGTTTTAAGTACGCTCGGCCAAGAGGGATCATCGCGGCAGGGGTAGAAGAACCCAACGCGATACTGCAAGTGGGCGCCACAGCCAGCACCCAGGTGCCGAATGTTCGGGCAACCGAACAAGCGCTTTATGAGGGTCTGGTCTGTCGAACGACGAATGGTTGGCCCAGCCTCGAGTGGGATGCGATGGCTTTGGTTGGCAAGCTCGCCGGGAAAATGATGCCACCCGGGTTTTATTATAAAACGATGATGTATTCACCGACGCTATGGCATGCGGCGGAGCGCGTCATTCGCAAAATGGCGGGCCTGGGTTATGCGCCAACCGAGCCGGATCCCGAGATCTACGACAAGATCAATCGGCACTGTGATCTGCTCATTATCGGTGCTGGACCGGCGGGCCTTGCAGCGGCGCTGACGGCCCAACCTTCTGGCGCTCGGATCATCATTGTGGATGAAAACCCGACACCGGGCGGTTGGCTGCGCTTTAGCGATGACCAGATTGACGGGGCGCCTGCGCTTGGCTGGGTTCAGTCAACACGCCATGCCCTGATGGCGGCGGCCAATGTTGAATTACTCCTGCGCACCACGGCCATCGGGTTTCACGATGGCAACTTCGTCACGGCGGTCGAGCGCTGTCGAGATCACCTTGAACCGTCTGTAACCCAAGGTTTAGCCCGGCAACGGATGCATCGTATTCGAGCCCGGGAAGTGGTGCTGGCGACCGGCGCCCATGAACGGCCCTTGGTCTATGCCAACAACGATGTGCCGGGTTGTATGCTGGCAGGTGCGGTATCAACGTATTTGAAAGGCTATGGTGTTAGGCCCGGTAATAACTTGGTGGTTGCGACTAATAACGACGTCGGCTATCAGGCGGCAATCGATTGGTTGGCGGCGGGTACAGGCCGCGCCGCGGTGGTTGATGTGCGCACAGCGACTAGCCCGAGTCTTGTGAAGCGGGCGGAATCGGCCGGTGTGATGGTCATTCAGGCGGCGGTAGTGGTTGATGTCGTTGGTGGCGCCTCGGTTAAGGCCGCTGTCATTTGCGATTATGATGCCCAAGATGGTGGCCGATTGGGTCCGAGCAGAAAGCTGCCAGCAGATACCATCGCAAGCTCTGGCGGCTTTTCACCGGTTGTGCATTTGTCAGCTCATCTGGGGCATCGACCGGTTTGGCGTGACGATATTTGTGGCTTTGTACCGAATCCCGGGCACGAGCGACTGTTGTTTGCCGGTGCGGTGACCGGGGAGTTTGCGCTGGGCGAGAGCCTAGAGCAGGGCGCTATAGCGGCGCACCAAGCGCTATTGCGCGTGGGTTTCGACGCGCCGACAAGCCTTGAAATATCCGGTCGCGAAAGCATTGGGTTCGCGCTGCAGGCCTTGTTTCAGGTGCCGCATCCCTTGCCGACAGCCAAGGCGCCGCCCCAGTTCGTCGATTTTCAATTGGATGTGACGGCGGCCGCGATTGAAATCGCCACCCGCGAAGGCTTTGAGAGTGTTGAACATGTCAAACGCTACACTGCGCTGGGATTTGGGACCGACCAAGGCAAATTATCGAATGTGAATGGTGTCGCGATCGCGGCAAAAGCCTTAGGCCAAAGCATTAAAGAGACGGGCACAACGATGTTTCGGCCGAATTACACGCCGGTAAGTTTTGGTGTGATGGCGGGTCGGGACGTTGGCGAATTTTTCGAGCCCAAGCGCTACACCGCGATGCAGTCCTGGCATGAGGCCAAGGGTGCGGCTTTTGAAGATGTGGGGCAATGGACGCGGCCTTGGTACTTTCCGCGGGGCGATGAAACCTTGCAGGCCGCCGTTCGGCGCGAATGTTTGGCGGTACGACAGGGGGTCGGCATGCTGGATGCCTCAACCCTTGGAAAAATCGACATACAAGGCCCCGATGCCCGCAAGTTTCTGAATCGTATTTATACCAATGCGTGGATGAAGCTTGCGCCGGGTAATTGTCGCTATGGATTGATGTGCAGTGAAGACGGCATGGTGATGGATGATGGCGTGACCGCGTGTCTGGCGCCGAATCATTTTTTGATGACCACGACAACGGGTGGCGCCGCGCGGGTTTTACAGTCCTTGGAGTTGTGGCATCAAACAGAATGGCCAGAGCTCAAAGTGTTTTTTAATTCGGTCACGGATCATTGGGCGACGATTACGCTGTCTGGACCAGAATCGCGGTCATTGCTCGCCCCCTTGACCGACATTGACCTAAGTCCAGGGAACTTTGAGTTCATGGACTGGCGGGCAGGGCTAGTCTGCGGTCTGCCCGCTCGGGTGTTTAGAATTTCGTTTACGGGCGAACTCACCTATGAAATCAACGTCAACGCAAATTATGGGCTTGACCTTTGGCAACAACTGATAGAAGCCGGGGTTGATTTTGATCTAACGCCCTATGGCACCGAAACCATGCATGTGCTTCGCGCTGAGAAAGGTTTTGTGATCGTGGGTCAAGATACGGACGGCTCGGTCACCCCAGAAGACCTTGGTATGGGATGGGCTGTGGCAAAACGTAAAAAGTTCAGTTTTGTTGGGCAGAGGGGAATGATGCGCGCCGATTGTCTACGGCCGCAGCGTAAACAGTTCGTGGGCCTGTCGCCCCTAAAACCATCCTGTGTGTTGCCGGAAGGCTCGCAAATCGTTTTTGCGCGTCCCCGGTCCTTACCTGCCGATATGGTGGGGCATGTCACGTCGAGCTACGATAGCCCCGTGCTCGGGCGCAGTTTCGCCTTAGCGCTGGTAAAGGGTGGGCTCGATCGCCTTGGAGAAATTGTTGAGGTTTCCGTCGGGCCGGACCTATGGGAGAAAGCCGAGATTCGGTCGCCTATTTTTTATGACCCTGAAGGAGCACGCCAGCATGTCTAAGTCAGAGCCAGTCGGGGATGATGTGCGGGCTGAATATCACCAGATGCCCGAGTCAGGTCATCGTTTAGATCGCCAAGCCTCGCCCTTGGTACGCGGCGATCGACGTGCCATTTCTGGCCCCTCGCCAATCACTGTGACGGAACGCATGAACGGCCATCTAATCCTTCGTGGCTCGCCTGAAACGTTATCTGCGGCAGTGGCGCAAAGCCTTGGGCTCGCTTTACCGATCGCGCCGTTAACGTCGAGCGTGCAAGGGGCCCTCTGCATCCGCTGGTTGGGGCCAGATGAGTGGTTGCTAACCCTGCCATTAGACGACCTCGCGCAGGCTGAGACCGATCTTAGGCAGGTCGGCGGCGCGGACATTGCTTTGGTGGATGTGAGCGGTGGCCAAACGGTATTGTTGATTCAGGGTGCCACCGCAATCCAGGTTTTGATGAAGTCGACGTCCTACGATGTTGGGTTGGAAAACTTTCCAGCTGGCAAGGTCGTCACCACGACGTTTGCGCAAGCCCAGGTTGTGCTGCGACGGGTGAACGATGTGACCTTTGAGCTGATCCTGCGTCGAAGCTTTGCAGACTATCTGTGGGCATGGCTCCGGGATGCTGCCAGCGAGTTCGGCTTTGCCGTTCAGGGCAAGGCCTAAGGCCGGTTGTTCCGTCGCCGCCGAGCAGTGGGTGCTCTAAATGGGATTCTAAATAGATGCGCTCATGGGTTGTCATTTTGCTTTATGTAAACGGCACTCTAAAAACCGAGTCGGCTGTAGCAGCTTGATATTCGCCGGTAATATTGCGACATGATTTCGCCTAAATGCGACATGTTTTGAGTTCAAAAAACCAGGGTTTGCAATCGAAGGGATTTGAATTATCGTGAGGAAAAAGGTGGTGCTTAAAAGCACTTCGGCGCGTACTCCAGTCGATGATAAAACGCGGACTTTTTAGAGGCTGCTGGCGGCAATTTAGGTGCGCAGGATTACAATCAAGTTATTGCTAAGGACCGTGTGATAGGGCTGTGTGATTAAGGCTTTGGAACGAAGGCTTTGGAACGAAGGCTTTGGGTTTAAAGCCTCAGAATGAAGGTCTTGCGATGACAACGAATAGGGAGATCCATGCAGGGTCAGGAACAGCAGCGAATTTTACAAACATTAAAGCAAGGTCTTGAAACGCAAACCAGTGCCGATGCCGGCGAGATGTTGCAAGTGCCGATGGATGGCTATACCGATCCAGCGCAGCTCGCGCTCGAGCAAGCCGTGTTCTTCAAACAAACACCCTTGATGCTGGGATTATCCAGCGACCTCCCAGGGATCAACACGTATGTGGCCACGAATGAAACCGGTGTCCCGATCTTAATGACCCGGGATGCGTCGGGTTGCTTTCGAGCCTTTTTAAATGTTTGTCGGCACCGAGGCATGCAAGTGGTTGCAACCGGTCGAGGCGAGGGGCGGCAGTTTAGTTGCCCGTTTCACGCCTGGACCTACCAGAACACCGGCGATTTGATCGCGGTGACCCACGAGGACAAATTTGGCAGCCTGGATCACCGTGATTTTGGCTTAACGGAGTTACCGTCGGCGGAGATCTCGGGCACCTTGTGGGTGCAGTCATCGGTGGGTGAGCCCCTTGACCCCAGTGGGTTGCTCGGGCCGCTTGCCGATGAGTTCTTGCATTGGGGGCTCGCTCAGCACCCGTTTCGAGAAACCCAAGTCATCGAGGCTGATATTAATTGGAAACTGGCCATTGATACCTTTGGTGAGAACTATCATTTTAATGTGTTGCACCGAACGAGTTTGGCGACAGATATTATTGGAAATTTACAAACCCACGATATCTTTGATCGGCACTATCGAATGGTGTTTGCCGGCAAAGCGGGTTTTGAGCAAGTGCTCGCTGCAGCCATGCCGATTGAAAATTGGCCATACCGGCAGTTGACGCTCAATATTTACTTCTTGTTTCCGAATGTTATTTTTGTGGTGGATCCTGCTGGGATCGATGTGCTGCGGATGTACCCGGCAGATAATGCGCCTGGCCGATCGCGAACGCACCACAGCTATTATCCGCATCCGGATCTGGCGGATACGATCACTGAGAGCCGATTTCCCGGCTTTAACAAAGTTATTGTTGATGAGGATTATTGGGCAGCGACTCGCATCCAGCGGAATGCCGAGGCTTCCGTCCAGCCTTACGGCCTTTTTGGTCGTAACGAACCCGCCTTGCATCATTATCATCGAGTGCATGGCGACGCGTTGGGTTTGCCCGCTTTAACCGTCCTGCCGCCAAACTAGCCTTTTTAGTCCATGCAGATCAATCGCTTTAAGGCCGCTTTAGGCCCCGGGCCGGGTTAATCCGCATTGTTTTAACCTGACTATCTAACCCTATAGGTCTTGCCAGGTTGGTGCGGGATTAGAGATACTCATACCCGTCGAATGAATCCATGAACCACCACAGCTGTTTATGCTGAAAGTGCAACAAGCGATAAGGAGTATCACGATGTCCGAACAACTCAAATTGGTTGACCGTTGGCCTGAACAAACAACCAGAGGACATACCATTCAGGGCTCGCGCTACACCTCGAAAGCCTTTATGGAACAAGAATGGGAAGGCATGTGGACGAAAGTCTGGTTGCTTTTGGGTCGTGAAGCAGAGTTGCCTAATCCCGGGGATTGGCAAATGGAGGAGGTTGGCACGGAAGAAGTGTTAATGGTTCGCCAAAAAGAGGGCAGCGTTAAAGCCTTTTATAATGTGTGCCAGCATCGTGGTAATCCGCTGGTGTCTGAAACGAAGGGCACAGTCCTCAGGCGCTTTGTGTGCAAATACCACAGCTGGGCTTTTTTGCCCGACGGCACCTTGAATTTTGCGCCCGACAAAGAGGACTTCCCCGAAGGTAATCCCTGCGGCAAAGTTCGATTGCAGGAACTTCGGTGTGAGACCTTCGCTGGGTTCATTTGGGTCAATATGGATCCAGAGTGCCAATCCTTGAAATCCTATCTAGGACCCATTTGGGATGATTGGCATGCCAGAGACATTCAGTCTTGGCAGAGAACCATGGCGAACACGATGTGGTTGCCCTGTAATTGGAAAATTGTGCTCGACAATTTCAACGAGTCCTACCATGTGCCAACGGTGCACCAAGGTGCAACACCGGACACGGATCGCAAAGCCATTCGGGGCCACATCGACACTTACTTTAAAGAAACCCAGTTCGACCTTTCGGATGAGGGTCATAACCGAATGGTGATGAAAGGCGGCTTTGGGGTCGGCTCGACCGATGAGGCGGGCAATATATTGGAGCCCTTGGCCTCGCAACTGCGCCATTGGGAGATCGATCCTGAAGATCTAAAAGGGCGTCCCGAGGATATTCGTGAAGCGCTACAAACGGCCAAACGGAAGTTGGGCGTTGAACGCGGCTACACCCACTACGATAAGATCCCGGATGCGCAATTTACGGACGCGTTTCATTACACGTTGTTTCCAAATTTTGCGGTTTCGGTTTGGTCTGATGGTTTCCATTTTTTGCGCGCAAGACCCCACAGAGACGACCCCGAGCAGTGTTTGTTTGATAACTGGTGGTACGCCAGTCCGGCATCCATCGAGGCGGGTGCCGCGGCAGGTGGTCGTGGCGGTCGCGCCATGATCGCAACCGATGCACGCCAAGAAGCCCCTGTGAAGGTCTTGACCTATGGTGAAGACTCCATCGGCGCCGCGATCGAGGAGGATGTGGCGGTGTTTGTAACCCAACAACGAGGGTTTCGTTCGAGAGGGTTCAAGGGCGTCTATTTGTCGAATCAAGAAAAACGGATCCGCCGATATCATGAAATGATCGACGATTATATTTCGGGCGATCTGCCGAAATCCGAATCCTAGGACTGGGAGATACCTCTGATCGGCTGGTTTAAGCGCTGAGCGGGGCCCAACAGTGGATTGACTGATGCCGCGATTAAAAGCGGTGGGTCAATTAAAAATTGAGGAACGCGTAATGACAATCTTAGAAGATCGCTTAGCCATTCAAGATGTGATGACCAACTATGCTGCCGGGGTTGATGATCGTAATATGGCGCAATACCGCCGCTGCTTTGCCGATGATGTGGAAATTGTCGGATTTGGTGCCGAACCGATGGTGGGCGCTGACGAATGGGTCGCTGAGGTGGTCACGAAATTAGCCGCCTTCGGTCAAACCCAGCATATGCTCGGGCCGCAATTGGTTAATATTGAGGGCGATTCGGCATCGGTTCGAACAGATGTGCAAGCCTTGCACTACTTGATTGATGATCCTGAAACAACCTTTGTGTTATGGGCCACCTATTTGACAGAAATGCGTCGTGAAGATTCGATTTGGAAGATTGCGCGTCACGAATTGGTGCGGCGCGGGACTCGCCTTCAAAAGGGATAATCGCTGAGGCAAGGGTGTCAACGCTAAATCCCTGGTATCGGTCCCATTGTTGTCGGTTCCAGGCAGCGCTAAATCCGAGGTTGTCAGGGGCGAGAGTTCAATCACTGGAATTCTGCGAATTAACCGACCTTGGTATTGGCCAAAGCCGGCATTAAACGCAATAAACCTTTGCCAGATCTCGGTATGTTGCGAGCCTTGAAGCACGCGTGCCTTGTAGTGCCTGGCGACACCGTTGAGTGTGACCGTCACCCTTGGCATGTCGATTAGGTTTAAAACCCAACCCGGCATTGCCCGCCGACCACCCGCCGAGCCAATCACATGCAAAATGCCAGGTTGAACCGGGTCTGATAGATACAACAGCGGTGTTGGTCTCGGTTGGCCGGTTTTTCGGCCTGATGTGGTCAGCAGCAAGGTCGGCGCGCCAAGGCCGGCGATGCTGAAGCGGCCAAAGCTGCGGCGCAGTAGCCATCGGTCTACAGGCGAGAGCAGGGCCACGAATAAGCGCCCGCCAAAATCGGTGCTTGAAACGCTTAATAGCAGGCGAAGTAGCAATTTTTTCAGGGTCATGCTGACAATATCCAGTTCTAACTTAAGGCTAACATGTTCCGCCGCTGACGCCATCAACGCGCTTGTGTTGGACGGCTCAGACACCCCTTATGGTGTGACACACTTGGCGTTCAAGCAGTATCTTCCGTGCTAAGCTCGGGTAAAATTGGACTTAAATGGTCTGATATTGAACAAGTGAACGCAAGCGCGAGGCAACGGAGCAAGTCAGATGGACGTGAAGCCGCCACCCAATGTGTTGTTGATCATTACCGATCAGCAACGCGCCGCCGATACGGGTTTCATGGGTAACCCTATATTAAAAACGCCACATCTCGATGCCTTGGCTTCGCGGTCCATGGTCTTTGATAATGCCTGGGTATCGAACCCCGTTTGTATGCCGAATCGGTCTACCCTGATGACCGGTCGGATGCCGTCCGCGCATGGCGTGATTTTTAACGATCGCTCATTAGAGCCGGGCGTGAATACCTTTGTTCGTGGGTTTCGCAAGTCAGGCTACCGAACGGGACTCATCGGTAAGTCACACCTGCAACACGGCGTCAGTAAAAATTCGATGGTGCCTTTTCGGGGCGGCCCCTCGAGCCAATCCCCTTATCCAAAGGGATGGGATACGGTTGAGGATTTTGAGCGCTATACCTTGGGCCCGACCATGGACCCAAAAGATTATTATGGGTTTGGACACATTGAACTCAGCCTAGATCATGGCGGCAGCGTTGCGGGTCATCATCTGCAATGGGCGCTGGAAAAGGGCGGCGATGTATCCGCGCTTGTCATCGATCAAAACCACGATGAACAAGGATCAAGACGGTCTGAGCATTGGCGACAGATTTACCAGCCGCCCTATGATGAAGCCCTGCACTCGACGCGATTTGTAACGGAACGGACGCTTTCGTTTATCGATGAGGCCAATCAGAGCGGCGAGCCCTGGCTCGCAGTTTGCTCGTTTCCGGATCCACATCATCCTTTAACCCCGCCAGGGAAATGGTTTGAGGCTTACCGACCAAAAGATATGATCTTGCCGGTCAGTCGCCATGACGATCTAAAGGACGCACCGGCCCATCTAAGGCTGTTCAAAGATATTCATCCAAAGGATCAGCGTAACTGGGTGAGCCCCTGTGGTTACGGCAATGATGCGTTGTTGGCCGAGGCGATCGCGGCGACCTACGGCATGATCGGCATGATTGATGAAGGGGTGGGTGAGATTCTTGCCCGGATTGAAGCCTTGGGCTTGCGCGACAATACGATTGTCGTTTTTACGTCGGATCATGGCGATATGATGGGCGAACATGGGTTGATGCTAAAAGGCTTTATGCATTATCGCGGCGTGCTCCAGGTGCCGCTACTGGTCCACGTGCCGGGGCAGGCAAGCGGCAGAACCCAGGCGCTGGCCTCAACTATAGATCTTGGACCGACGCTGATGGCCGCCTGTGGGATTGCGGCATACGATGGTCTACAGGGACGGAGCTTACTGCCAACAATCGCCGCTGCGGAGGAATCCGTGCGGGATTTCGTCTTGATCGAAGACGATGTGCCGATGATTACTGCGAAACTGACGCCCATACCGGCTCGAACGCGCACGCTGATAAAAGATGGGTATCGATATACCCGAAACAGTAAAGGCGAAGAACAGTTGTTCCATCTCAAAACCGATCCAGATGAAATGATTGATGTTAAATCGAGCGATCCCATGCGGGTCCGAATGCTTGAAAGTTTGTCCGAGGCCATGATGATGGCGGACGACTCCTCCCGAGGCGCGCCGGCGACCGAGCCGATGTAACGGTTTTGGCTGCCGGGCCTTCGATGTCAAAGGCGGTCGCCCATTCAGCTTCTGTTCAGTCAGAATGGGTCACCTTAAACCGTGTCACAAACTCGGAGATTCGAAATGTTTAACGTCAGTTGTCCGCTCGTTATTTTTACCGCACTTGTTGTTTGCCTGCCGGTTGATCAGGCTTCGTCCGATCAAGGTTTTGGCTTCTCGCAACGCGGCCCAGATGTCCAGGATTTGGCCTTGTCGGAGCAAGACCAATCAAACCCGACCATTGAACGCAGAGCGCAGTGGGCGGCCATGACGCCCGGGCAGCGTGATCAAAAGCGTGCAGAACGCCGCGGTCAGATGGCGGCATTGCCGCCCGAGCAGCGCGGTCAGTTGATGGCTGAGCGGCGAGCTATGATTGCTGCCATGACGCCAGAGCAGCGCAAAAAGAAGCGAGCCAAACGTCATGCCAAGATGGATGAGAGATCGCCTGAAGCGCGCCTACAATTAAAGCGTGATCGAAAGGAGACGTTGGACGCATTGTCACCCGAAGAACGCGCCCGACTGATGACTCAGCGACGCGACCTGCATGCCGATATGACGCCGGAACAGCGTGATCAAAAACGGGCCGAGCGCAGTGCGCGGATGGCGCAGATGTCGGCTGATGAACGCCAAGCGTTCCATCAGGCACGCAAGGCGCACCTGGACGCGTTGTCTCCCGAGGAACGCGATCAATTTATGACGAGGAGACAAGACCGAACGAAGGGGCTGTCTGACCACGCGCGGCAAGCCCTTATCGAAGGCCACCGGGCAAGGCTTGCGCCGTCAGAGACGTCACAGCCGTAAACGCCAGCACGGCGTCTAGGCATTTGAAATCGCGATACACCCGGTTGGTCGCACTGACCGCTTAAATCAAGCGGTCATCCTGCGCTTTAGCACCTAGATTGCCGTTCTTGGGCACGGATCGCTGCGAATCTGAACGGCGCGCAGGATCGAGGCTCGGTTCGTCGAGTTTTGCCTCAAACCGGTTTGCTCGCAAGTTTTTCACCACGTTGTCGGGCGTGAAAATTTGCCCATTCATCACGATATAAACGCCAAAGGCCAGGATTTGAACGGCGCTCACGGCCGCGCCGATATTGAATACCGCGTCGTTGTGGGCAAAGGCTGCAGGCTGCAAAGACCCCGTTAAGACGATGGTCTTGCCCGTGATTTTGGACAATTTTTGCGCGGTTTTGATCATCCCGTCTGTACCATGGGTGATCAAAACCTGTTGCGAGGATGACCGCTCGGTTCGCTCGTAGATAATCGATCGATGGGCATCGGTCATATCAAGGCTATCGACGCGCATGAGTTGTTCAATGGTTGCGTCAAAACCGACGTTCATGGCGGTCAGTAACGGACCAATAACCGGGTCGCCAACTTCAAATTCACTCTTCTGATCAAAATAGATCTTGTCGATGGTGCCACCGGTGGTCAGGATGTCGATGATGGTCACGTCAGCTCGCCTCTTGAATCGATCTACATTAACTTGTCTGAGAGGTCATAAGACTCAAATCGACATTGGAAATCCCGTTGGTCCACAAAGCCTGCTGTTAGATTATCTCTGTCAATGTGGAAGTAGCGCATCATTCGATAATAGTTGTGGTAGTACGAGACGGTGTAATGCGTGTCGTCCCAATCGATCTTCGCTGGAATAATGTCACCGCCTTCGAACCCGCAAATGGTGTAGAGCTGAAAATCGGTTGATTGAACCTCACCCGCGGTCGGTTCGGTGTCGAAAGTGACCACAACCTTTCTGCCGTATTCAGAAGCTTCACAGTAAGCCGCATTTTGCTCGAACTGATTGGCTTTATCGAAATGGCCAAAATCCCGATTGTTTTTTGCTTGCTCGGACCAATATCGTGCAGAAGACTCGCCGGTTTCGGACACGCAAGCAAGCCGGCGGGGTGCCGCATCCGCATTGACCACAACCAGCAAGACGATTGCAAAGGCCAGCAAGGGCTGGCAAGTGTCTTTGTGAAGGATTTTGTAAAACATGTGCGCAGTATTCATTGACGGGGCGGGAAGATCAACCGTGAAAGCCAGAGCGCTGCGCCGGATTTCGCTAATGAGGACAACACTACGCGATGAGCGCCCGCGCCATCGGCTTGAATCGCGCAAGGTTAAACCGGCTTAGCCCCTGTGCCCGATGGCAGGATTAATCGCCCTCTTTGACGGATTGGCCCGCTAATTCAAAGGCGCGTCGTCCTAACAGGGCAATGGCGACGAAGGTGAAAAACATCCCGACACCGCCACCCAAGAAAGCGATTGCACCGGCCAGGTCACCGTCCCCAAAGGGCGTTGTGCTGACCGAAAGCCCGCGGTTTTGCGCGAAGTTGCCAGCCCAGTAGAAAATGGTATTGGCCCAACCGGTTATAATGAGGCCCCAACCGACCCATCGCGCCGTGCTGCCTTGTAGGTCCAGCTTGTGCATGAGTAGCGCGCCAGCGGCGATCATCACCCCGTTTAAAATCCCACCCACATGGGCGGCTTGCCAACCGCGGCTCGATCCGGGAATGCGGACCTCCCAAGCTGGAAGCGGCCAAAGCGTTACCGCATCCAATAGTGAAAAAATCAGCATGATGCCGGCGATCAGACCGATAAAGAGCACGGTCATGCCATGCCCGATGACGGCGTAATACAATCGCGCTGCAGCCTGATCTGTTTTGCTCATGGCGATACGTCCTTTGATTTTAGATTGGGTTTTAGGGGTTTAGCAGACGCTCGCTCGTTTCTGAATCGAGATGTTCAGGGTGCCCGCCGGACAACACAAAGTCTCGCCAAGCAACGGCAATCGGGTTTTGTTGATCGTTACAAATCGGATGGGTTCGCGGATGATAGTGTCGAGAAAAAACGGGCAGGGCGCTGCGCGCAAGATCCCAGGCAAAGCCAAAGAAAAACTGCCAGCCTTTTAAGGCTTTTCTGGGTTGCCGATAATAACCTTCTTTTTTAAGCATGTGCCGATAGGCCTTAAACGTTTGCCAGCTGATGTGCGCAAAAGCGTGAAGGATCATCAGCCTGCGATACCAATGTTCGCCTGGGTAGAAGGCCTGATAGAAGTCAAAGGCGACCGCGCCATGTTCGACTTCTTCTACCTGATGCCAGACCCAGAGCGCGCGCAGGTCTGGGTCGGCGTCCGCCATGAGCTCCTCATAGCGATCAAGAATGATCATGCCCCCTAAAAAGGTGAAGGTTTCATAGCCTGCGGTAAAGCCTATCTTGAATTGCTTGCTGCGGGCTTCAAATGCGGATTGAAAGTACGACTCAGCGGATTGCTCAAGACGATGGAGTGCAGGATAACGCGTACACAAAACTTGATTCCAACGCAGGAAATTAAAGGCGTGGTGGGCCTCTTGGCCGATGAGGGCTTGCACATCCAGCGCCAAGGCTGGGTCGGTTAGTTCGCTGCGATATTGCCGCATAACTTGGACTAGAAATCGTTCGAAGTAAGGAACATGCAGGCCCAGGGCATTGATAAACATCGAGAATTCCGGCGAACTCTGACTCCAAACACACGGCTGATCCGCGTTGTCAAAGTCAAACCGCAGTTGTCGAACGGTGATGTTGTCCATGGGATGAGACGTTGACATCAGAAGCGGCCTTTGAGCGCGAACCTTGAGTTAATCAGAGATCCAGCAACGTTGAAAGCCTTGCCGGGTGCAATGCGTTAAGGGGGCAAGCTGGCGATCCGTTTGGCGCGAAGACGTTCAACGGCGTTTAGGTGACCTAAGCTGAAA
>TARA_B110000091_G_scaffold103956_1_pt1 | contig 19533 bp, 20 predicted proteins | sample TARA_B110000091 | Tara Oceans TARA_B110000091 (sample SAMEA4397278) | marine metagenome | biome: Polar Biome; feature: [DCM] deep chlorophyll maximum layer (ENVO:01000326); material: water (ENVO:00002006), including particulate matter (ENVO:01000060) such as... | depth 35 m
TATAAAGATCAAATCTCTTTTGTGACCGATAGACCTGGACATGACTTTAGATATGCAATTAATGCTTCTAAAATAGAAAACGAATTGGATTGGAAAGCAGAAGAAAATTTTGAGTCTGGAATTGAAAAAACAATACGTTGGTATTTAAAAAAATATAATAATTAATGAAGGGAATAATACTTGCAGGAGGATCAGGAACAAGATTACATCCATTAACATTGGCCGTAAGTAAACAATTAATGCCTGTTTACGATAAGCCCATGATATATTATCCGCTTTCAACATTAATGAGTGCTGGGATTCGAGAAATATTAATTATTTCTACACCTCATGATTTACCATTATTTGAAAAATTATTAGGAGATGGTAAAAAATTCGGTTGCGAATTTCAATACGCTATTCAAGAAGATCCAAAAGGTCTAGCCGAAGCATTTATTATTGGTAAAGGTTTTATAGGAAGCGGAAAAGTAGCGTTGATTTTAGGGGATAATATTTTTTACGGTACAGGTTTAGAAGAATTACTTCAAGAAAATAACGATCCTGAAGGTGGGATTATTTATGCATATCACGTTCAAGATCCTGAAAGATATGGAGTTGTAGATTTTGATGAAAATGGGAAAGCAATATCAATTGAAGAGAAGCCTAAAAAGCCGAAATCAAATTATGCTGTTCCTGGAATTTATTTCTATGATAATTCAGTCGTTGAAATAGCAGAAAATATTGAGCCCAGCCATAGAGGAGAACTAGAAATAACAGATATAAATAGAGAATATCTAAAACGAAAAAATCTAAAAGTAAGTGTTTTAGATAAAGGAACCGCTTGGTTAGATACAGGAACATTTAACTCTCTAATGCAAGCATCTCAATTTGTTCAAGTGATTGAAGAGCGCCAAGGATTGAAAATTGGAGCGATAGAGGAAGTAGCCTATAAAATGGGTTATATTACTGATGTTCAATTAAAAAGATTAGCAGAACCATTGATTAAAAGTGGTTATGGAAAACATTTATTAAGTATTATAGGGGAATAGAATGAAGGTGACAGAAACAAAATTAAAAGGATGTTTTATTATTGAACCTAGAGTTTTTGAAGATAAACGCGGTTATTTTTACGAATCGTTTAATACTTCGGATTTTTTAAAACACACCGACCAAAAAGTTGATTTTGTTCAAGATAATGAATCCTGCTCTACAAGAGGAGTTTTGAGAGGTTTACATTATCAAAGAGGTGAATATGGACAAGCAAAATTAGTCCGCGTTCTTCATGGAAAAGTGTTAGATGTTTTGGTTGATATTAGAGAAGGCTCTTCAACTTACGGTCAGCATTTCTCTATTGAATTATCATCAGAAAACAAGAGACAATTATTTATTCCAAGAGGTTTTGCTCATGGTTTTATTGTGTTGAGTGAATCTGCAACTTTTTTTTATAAGTGTGATAATTACTATAATAAAGAATTTGAAGGAGGAATTATTTATAACGATAAAACACTTCAAATTGATTGGAAATTAGATGAGAGTGAATTTATAATTTCTGATAAAGATTTAACACTACCAATTTTCGAAAATTGCTTATTATGAAAACTGTTTTAGTTACAGGAGGCGATGGTCAATTAGCGACGTGTATCAAGCAAGTTGTTAAAAACGTTGAAGACAAAAAGTTTGTATTTAAAAACTCAACAGAATTAAATATTACTTCAAAAGCAGAGCTTAATTCTTTTTTTGCAGATAATTCAATTGATTACTGCATCAATAGCGCTGCATATACAGCCGTTGACAAAGCGGAATCAAATTCTAAATTAGCTTTTGAAATTAATTCAATTGCAGTTAAAAAATTAGCGCAAGTCTGTAAAGAAAACCAAACAGTATTAATTCATATTTCAACTGATTTTGTGTTTGATGGAACTAATAATCAACCATATAAAGAATTAGATATTTCAAATCCTAAAAGTGTTTATGGAGCTTCTAAATTACAGGGGGAGAAAGAAATACAATTGATTTTGAAAGAACATTTTATTATAAGAACTTCCTGGTTATATTCAGAGTTCGGAAATAATTTTATGAAAACGATGTTAAGACTTTCTAAAGAAAGAAAAAATTTAGAAATTGTAAATGATCAAATTGGGACACCAACATATGCTATAGATTTAGCAAATGTGGTTCTAAAAATAATCAATGAAGGTTCTAAAGAGCATGGAGTTTATCATTATTCAAACGAGGGAAGTATTACTTGGTATGACTTTGCTAAAGAAATTTTTAAACAAAGCGATATAGAAATTAGTTTAAAACCAATTTTAACTAAAGAATATCCAACGCCTGTAAAAAGACCAATATATAGCGTTCTAGACACTACTAAAATCAAAGAAACTTTTCAAATTAAAATTCCAAATTGGAAAGAAAGTTTAGGAGTGGCGTTAAATAATTTTTTAAAAAACTATATTTGATTTTAATTTGAAACTAATCTATGGAAAAACTCATAAAAAGTAAAGTTTCATTAGTATTGCTTGTATTGGCAATACTAATTTCTTTTTCTTATAAATCAAATTTTTTTGAAATAGCTAAGCAAATTGAAATTTACACAACCTTATTTAAAGAGTTAAACCTTTATTATATTGATGAAATAAATCCTGCAGAAGTTACAGAGAGAGCCATAAATAACGTGCTTCAAAATTTAGATCCATATACCCGTTTTTATGATGAACAAGGTGTTGAAAATGCAAAAATTAGTGCAGAAGGAAGGTATGGAGGTATTGGCGCATCAATTGTATATAAGAAAGGGAATTTAAAAATCAGAGAAATTTTTAAAGAGTATCCGGCACATAAATCAGGGTTAAAGGTTGGGGATGAAATTTTTAAAATTGACAATACAATTTTAAAAGATCAAACTGAAGAAATTGTCAGAGCCATGCTAAAAGGCTTGCCAAATACTAGCCTCAAAATTAAAGTTAAAAGACAAAATCAAGAGCTAGATTTTAATATAACCAGAGAAACAATTGAAATAAACCCAGTACCATTTTATAAAATGATTGATGATGAAGTGGGCTATATTTCTTTTATCAAGTTTAATAAAAAAGCATCATCTGAAGTGAAAAGTGCTTTTGAAGATTTGAAATCTCAAGGGATGAAAAAATTAATTATAGATGTGAGACATAACCCTGGGGGTTTACTTGGTGAGGCTGTAAATATTGTTAATTTCTTTATTCCAAAAAACAAAGTTGTTGTTACTACACGTGCAAAATTAGAGAAGTTTAGCAATACATATAAAACTAGAAGAGCTCCATTGGACACTGAAATTCCCATTTCAATTCTTATTGACGATCGTTCTGCCTCTGCATCAGAGATTTTAGCAGGAGCACTACAAGATTATGACAGAGCAGTCATTGTTGGAGAGCGCTCATTTGGAAAGGGATTAGTTCAGCGAAGTAGAAAATTATCTTACGGAACTCAATTAAAACTAACTATTTCTAAATATTATACGCCAAGTGGTCGTTGTATTCAAGAGTTAGATTATTCAAATAGAGATTCAGAAACAGGAATAGTACCGAAATTTTCAAACGGAAAGGTACATAAATTCACCACTCAAAAAGGAAGAGAAGTTTATGATGGAGGGGGAGTAACTCCAGATGTAATTATTGGAAAACCTAAAAAAACAGCAGCAACAATGAGACTTCTATCTTCTGATGCCTTTATTGACTATGCTGCCGCTTACTATTATAAAAATCCGTCAGTTGTTGATGCAAACACATTTCAATTAGACGATAAAGAGTACCTATATTTAAAAGAATTTTTAAAAAATAACACTGATAAATTTGAATTAAAATCTGAAATAGAATTAAAAAAAATATTAGCATCTATTAAGGAAGAAAATTTAGATATTAAATCAGAATCACTAAATTTATTAAAGGAATTACACGCTGAAAAATTAAAATCTATTGATATAAATAAAATAGAAATTTTAGAAAAATTAACCTCTAAGATTGTGAGTTTATACCATTTTAAAGAAGGTGAGTATCAACAAAAATTAAACTTTGATAATGCTATAAAAGAATCAGCAATGATTTTAAAAGACGAAAAGAAATACTCAAGTCTTTTGAATTAGAATAATTAATGAATAAAACGTATCTTTGCAAGCTATATTAGCCTATGAAAAAACTAAAAAGAAGAACAAGATCTCAAGAATCATCAGCTGCAATTGAAAAATTGTATATATCGATGCGTCACTTGTTCAGTAGGGGTTTTTATAAACCAATGGGTGTATCAGGAGAGACACTTCGAGAGTCTTTATTGTCTTTACGTCCTGAAATTTATGGCTCTATTGCAGAAGAGAAGGTTGAGTTAAGCGGTTTAACTTATGTTATCGAAAGACTTCCAATAGGGATTGAAGAATGTAGATTTATTAATTTAACTGCAGATGAAGGGTATTCAAAATCAAAGTTTGAAGTAATCATTCCACCTAAAAGGCGTAGAAATTGTTATAGAATCGATAAAGATCAAATGAATATTGAAGTGACTCGTGGTCGCTCAGAAATATATGATATTCTAACGCACCTAACGTTTTTATTTATAGAATCACACAAGATTATGAATCGTGTTGTGGTAAATGATGAGGGGAAAATGATTCGTGAATGGATATTACTTGAAGAAATAGTTTTAAGTAATAAAAAATTATCACAAGAAGAACGTGAAGTTACTTTAGTACATATTGGAAATATTTTAGGCAGGACCTTTAATGAAGTCTCTGACATTTATAATGATTTTTCTACAGATAGTAATCCTGACAGATTTTTTCAATTAATATATTGGTTAGGTAAACTAGCGATTAATGAAGTTTATAATAATGAAAAGCGAGAAATAGCTTTTACGGCTCTTTTAAGGGAAAGTATTGGGCACCATGTCTACGGAGAAATCTGGGCAAATGATATTAAACAAGTGCTTGATAAAGAAAATTTACTTACTAGACCCGTTCACATTATCAGTGCAAATATGCACAGTGTTATGAATTCAATTTATGCTCCACAAGTCTTAAAAGAATATGTAAAAGAGAACGATGCTATAGCTCTTTTTGAATTACTTAGTGAAAACAAAAACGCTGATTTACGTAAAAAAGTAAAAATTGACGCTTCAAAAAAGGGGCTACATTATCTAGAAGATAAATCCGGAACAAATATAAACGTTCAAATTATCGATACAGATAAAATTGATTTCACTAAAACCAGATTTAATAATAATTCTAAAGGGGAAAATAGTCCTGTAATTATTGTAATGGATTATGCATTTGGTGAACAAGCCTATGAGACAATGGATGAACTTCTGAAACCATATTATTGTACTAATGATAAAATTCATCATTTAAATGTTGAATCTATTTCGATAATGGGGAAAGCTGGGATTTTAGAAGGGGGAAAAGGAGATATTATGATTCCTTCTTCACATATATTTGAGGGTACTGCTGATAATTATCCATTTGAGAATGAGTTGAAAAAAGAAGACCTAGAAGGAATGGGAGTTGGAGTTTTTGAAGGAGGAATGGTTTCTGTACTTGGAACATCACTTCAAAATAAAGACATACTTGAGTTTTTCCATGATTCTACTTGGAAAGTAATCGGTTTAGAAATGGAAGGTGCACATTATCAAAAAGCAATACAAGCAGCATCTAAAATTAGAGGAAACATCTCAAAAGATGTGAAAGTAAGATACGCATATTACGCTTCAGATAACCCTTTAGAAACAGGGAGTACTCTTGCTTCAGGAGGTTTAGGGACAACTGGAGTGAGGCCAACATACATAATAACACAAAAAATATTAGAACAAATATTATAAATGTAATATTTTTGCATAAAAAACAAATAAATTATGAGTGATAAAAAGATAAAAAAGGATAAAGTTATTACTAACGATGAAATTGATATAATAAAATTATTTTCTTTAATAGGAAAGGGTTTTTCAAATTTTTTCAATTTTTTAGGACAAATAATTAAATGGTTTTTTAATTTTTTCATTATCATTTTAATTTTTATAAAGCAACATATTTTAAAGGTTGTTATTGCTTTAGTTATTGGGGCTTCTCTTGGAATTTTATTAGATTCCACAACGCCTAAAAGATATTCATATGATATGATTATACAGCCAAACTATAATTCAATTGATCAAATTTTTGAATTCCAAGAATATTATAACACATTAATTATTAATGTAGACACATTAGCCTTAGCTAAAAAATTTAATATTTCTAACTCTTCGGCAAGAAATTTGCATAGTTTTTCTTTAACACCATATGAATCTGAAAAGGAGCAAATATTAGCATTTAATTCATTCTTAAAAAAAACAGATTCATTAGTGCACAAGCATTTCACATTTAATGATTTTAAGGGTTTTGGAACATCTAAATATGATTCAGAGTTTTATATATATAGAATAGAGTCATATGATTCAAATTTAAAGTCACTTGAAGAGCCAATAATTAGTGAAATTGAAAAAAACAAACATTTAGCTAGAGTCAAAAAAATTCGTCAGCAAAACTTGAGGTTAGATTCAATTGCTACAGTAGAGTCAATAGTAGAATTAGACTCTTTAAGATCATTATATAAAAGGGTTACCTTACTTGAAGTTGAAAATCAAAAAAATTCAACAAGCACCAGCACCTATATTGATTTTTCCAAAGATGATAGCCAAAACAATAATGATATCAAATTTTTCGAAGTATCTAAAAGTCTAAAAAACAATTTAATAGAAATTGAATTAAAAAAAGAAACAAGCGAAAATATCGTAAATATTATTACCTCATTTAATCCAAGAGGAAAAAATAGATATGATTTTTTAAGTTCAAAGACTTTTAAACTCCCTGTTATATTTGGAATTTTGGTATTTCTTTATGCTCTTTTGAAACCAATAAATAATTATCTTACGGAATACGGAAAGAAATAGAATAAATTTTATGTCAAAAATTGCATTTATTACTGGAGTTACTGGTCAAGACGGGGCTTATCTATGTGAGTTTTTACTAAAAAAAGGATATACTGTTCACGGATTGAAACGTCGATCATCATCATTAAATACAGAAAGAATTGACCACCTTTATCAAGATCCACATATTGATAACCAAAATTTATTTCTTCATTATGGTGATTTAGCTGACAGTAGCAATCTAATAAGGATAATACAAGAAATTCAACCAGACGAAATTTATAATTTAGCAGCAATGAGCCATGTTCATGTCTCGTTTGATATGCCAGAATATACAGCAAATATAGATGGGATAGGTGTCCTTAGAGTATTAGAGGCGATTAGATCATTGGGTTTAGAGAAAAAAACAAGAATTTATCAAGCTTCTACTTCAGAATTATATGGCAAAGTGCAAGAAGTTCCACAAACAGAGACAACTCCATTTTATCCAAGAAGCCCATATGCTGTTGCAAAAATGTATGCTTATTGGATTACTGTAAATTATCGTGAAGCATATGGAATATTTGCTTGTAATGGGATATTATTTAATCATGAGTCTCCAGTAAGAGGAGAAACATTCGTAACGCGTAAGATTACTAGAGCAACTTCAAGAATAGCAATGGGAATGCAAGATAAAATTTATCTTGGTAATCTTGATGCTAAAAGAGATTGGGGACACGCTAAAGATTATGTAAGAATGATGTGGATGATTCTTCAAGCTGATGAAGCAGAAGATTGGGTAATTGCAACTAATAAAACTACTTCAGTAAGAGATTTTGTTAGAATGAGTTTTGCACATGTAGGAATAGAGTTAGAGTTTATAGGAGAGGAAGCAAAAGAAAAAGGGTATGTAAAGGCCTGTAACAATCCAAACTATCAATTAGAAGTTGGTAAAGAGATTGTTGCTGTTGATGAAAAATACTTTAGACCAACAGAAGTTGAATTATTGATTGGAGATGCTACTAAAGCAAGAGAAAAGTTAGGCTGGGTTCCAGAATATGATTTACCAGCATTAATAGAAGATATGATGTCAAGCGATATAAAGTTGATGGAAAAGCAACAATATCTTTTAGATGGAGGGTATGGAGTAAAAAACTACTTTGAATAAGAAAAAATTGTTATGGACAAAACGTCTAAAATATACATAGCAGGCCATAGAGGTCTTGTAGGTAGTGCTATATTAGAAAATTTAGATACTAAAGGCTATACAAATATTATTACAAAAACTCACAAAGAACTTGATTTGACCAATCAAGTTGCCGTTGCCCATTTTTTTGAAACTGAGAAACCAGAATATGTCATTTTGGCTGCAGCAAAAGTTGGAGGTATAGTTGCAAACAATATATATCGTGCAGATTTTATTTATGAGAACATGATGATTCAGAACAATGTCATTCATCAAAGTTATGTTCATAAAGTAAAAAAATTACTTTTTTTAGGAAGCACATGTATCTATCCAAAAAATGCTCAGCAACCTATGAAAGAAGTGTCTTTATTGACAGATACTCTTGAATATACAAATGAACCTTATGCAATTGCTAAAATTGCTGGAATCAAAATGTGTGAAAGTTATAATTTGCAATACAACACAAATTTTATTTCAGTAATGCCTACAAATTTATATGGTCCAAATGATAATTTTGACCTAGAAAAATCTCATGTGTTGCCTGCTCTTATTAGAAAAGTATATTTGGCAAAATTACTAGATGAGAATAATGCAGCTGAGGTTTTAAAGGACACAAATTTTGACACTATAGAGGAGGCTAAAGTATATTTAGAATCATTTGGAGTTTCTAAGAAAAGTGTTGAAATTTGGGGGTCAGGAAACCCAAAAAGAGAGTTTCTGTGGTCCAAAGACATGGCGGATGCCTGTGTATTCATTATGGAAAATAGAGATTTTTCAGACACGCATTCATCAGACTTAAAAGAAATAAGAAATACGCACATAAACATTGGTTCTGGTAAAGAAATTTCAATAAAACAATTAGCAGAAATAATAAAAGGAATTATTGGTTTTAAAGGTGATTTGGTTTTTAATTCTGATAAGCCAGACGGAACAATGCGTAAACTCACAGATGTTTCAAAACTAAATAAACTAGGATGGAAACACACAATAGAATTAGAAGAAGGAATAAAAAAACTATACAACTGGTATGTTAAAAGATAATTTAAAAATTGCTATTGAAGCATCGTTAAGAGCTGGGAAAGCGATAATGGAAGTTTACGGGACCGATGATTTCAAAGTAGAATTCAAAGAAGATAACTCCCCTTTAACAATTGCAGATAAAACGGCAAATGATATTATCAATACATTTTTAATTCCTACAAAAATTCCAGTAATAAGTGAAGAAAATAAACAAACATCGTATTCTGTTAGAAAGAATTGGGAAGAATGTTGGATAGTAGATCCAGTAGATGGGACTAAGGAATTTATTAAAAGAAATGGAGAGTTTACGGTTAATATTGCTCTTGTTAGAAAGGGAACACCTATATTAGGTGTAATATATGTTCCGGTAATAAAAACAATTTATTATGCCGATGTAGATGCTAATAAAAGTTACAAGGCCGTTTTAAATTCTCATGATGAAACCATAGACGATATTGTTGAAAAAGCAAAATTACTTGAGCCTAAAAACAATACATCTAATAAAATTGAAGTTGTTGGAAGTAGATCTCACATGAGTCAAGAAACCCTAGATTATGTTGAAAACATAAGAAGTAAAGGGAAAGAGGTAGAAATTGTATCAAAAGGAAGTTCTTTAAAGTTTTGTTTGATTGCAGAAGGGGATGCGGATGTGTACCCAAGATTTGCCCCCACAATGGAATGGGATACCGCTGCAGGACAGGCAATATGTAACGCTTCCGGAATTAATGTTATTTCACAAGCAACAAACCAATCTCTTTTATATAATAAAGAAAATCTATTAAACCCCTGGTTTTTAGTAGGTAAAATAAATAATTAAGGTTAATTGAAAAAAACATTAATATATATAATTGGGGCTGGAAGAAGCGGAACAACTATGTTAGATATTGTTCTAGGGAATACAAGCGAATCCTTAAGTTTAGGTGAAATCAATAGGTTTTTTAAGAGAAATGGCATTCCTCCAAAAAGAAATATAAAGGATAAAACTTTTTTATTTTGGAAAAAAATAAGAGAAGATTTTGAAATTAGAAATGAAAATATTTTTTTGAGTTTTTTTGATCAAAATCAATTAATGGACAGTAATGAATATCATTCTGCGGTTTTTAAAAGTGTTTTTGGAAAATGCGATAAAAATTATAAAACCTTATTAAATAATTTATATGATTCAATTTTTGCTAACACCACAGATAAAATAATTATAGAATCTTCAAAATATCCACTCAGGGCATTAAACCTTTCAAGGCTAGAGAGAAAAGATGTTGAAATAAAATATATTTATTTAAAAAAAGACCCGGTAAAAGTAGTTAAGTCTTTTAATAAAAAAGACATTGAGCAACCTACCAAAGGTTTTTTTAAATCTAACATTTACTACTTTGGAGTAAACGCATTGTGTATCATAACTGTTTACTTTTTAAAAAGAAGAGGTCATAAAATTGCCAAAATTAAATACGAAGATTTAATTTTGAACCCAAATAAAACATTAAAAAAACTAGCGACAGATTTATCTGAAAATTTAAATATTGTAATTGGTTTGATTGACAAGAAAATACCTCTTAAAATTGGTTATTTATTTGATGGAAATAGGATAAGGTTGAAAGAAAGTTTAATTTTGCAACCAATTATTGATAAGCAAAGTAAAGGTGTTAAATATTATTTAACACGAGTATTAAATTATTTAATTTATAATTAATGAATATAAGTATATTTGGTTTGGGTTATGTTGGAGTTGTATGTTGTGCTTGTTTTTCAAAAGAGGGGCATAATGTTATAGGTGTTGATATTGAAAAAATAAAAGTAGATTTAATTAATAATGGTAAAGCTACCATCATTGAAGGTGGCTTAGAAGAGCAAATACAATCTTCAGTTTCTAATAACTTATTAACTGCTACGCAAGACTATAAATCAGCGATTTTAAATTCAGAAATTTCATTTGTTTGTGTAGGGACTCCAAGTTTAGCAAACGGTTCAATAAACTTGGCTTATATTTATGAAGTTGTTAAACAGATTGCGACTGTAATTAAGGAGAAAGATTTGTTTCATACAGTAGTTATTAGAAGCACTGTAAAACCAGGAACTTTAAAAGTATGTAAAGAGATTATTGAAGATATTTCAGGCAAAAAGGATGGTGAGAGTTTCGGTGTTGTATCGAATCCAGAATTTTTAAGGGAGGGCACCGCAATGGAAGACTTTACAAACCCCCCATATACAGTAATTGGAACTACTAGTCAACGAAGTCTAGATGTTTTAAATGATTTATATAAAAATATAAAAGCTCCAGTTTATTCTATTAAGCCTGAAGAAGCAGAGATGATTAAATATGCTAACAATAATTTTCATGCAATGAAAATTACTTTTGCAAATGAGATTGGAAATATATGTAAGGCAAATAATGTTGATGGTCACGTTGTAATGGATATAGTTGCAAAAGACACTAAATTAAACCTATCACCATATTATCTTAAACCAGGATTTGCATTTGGAGGCTCATGTCTTCCAAAAGATGTCCGCGGATTGACAAATCAAGCAAAAAACTTAGATCTACAAACACCTTTATTATCAAGTCTTATAGAAAGTAACAACTATCAAATACAAAGAGGCTTAGAGCTGATTTATAATACAGGAAAACGAAAAATAGGATTTTTAGGATTTGCATTTAAATCTGGTACTGATGATCTTAGAGAAAGCCCAATAGTTGAAGTTATAGAAACATTAATAGGAAAAGGCTTTGATTTAAAAGTATATGATAGCAATGTGCATCTTTCTTCTTTATTAGGAAAAAACAAAGAATACGTAAATAGCCATATTCCTCATATTTATAAATTGTTAAAGGAAAAAGTTGAGGATGTTATTGAAAATTCAGACGTATTAGTTATTGGAAATAACGCAAAAGAGTTTTCAAAAATTCTTCCTACAATTTCTTCAGAAAAGATAGTTATTGACTTAGTAAGAGTTGATAAGAATTTAACTTCAAAAGATAACTATATTGGAATTTGCTGGTAAACATATTCTTGTAGTTATTGAAAATCTTCCAGCTCCTTTCGATAGGAGAGTTTGGCAAGAAGCAACTACACTTAAGGAAAATGGCGCAAAAGTTTCAATTATTTGTCCTAAGATGAAAGGGTATGATAAATCTTATGAAAAAATAGATGATATTGAAATCTACAGACACCCATTAAGAGAAGGTAAGGGAGCATTAGGCTATTTAGTAGAATATTCTCAAGCAATATTTTGGGAGTTTTTTTTAAGTTTTAAAATTTTTTTTAAAAATAGATTTGATGTTATTCATGGGTGTAATCCACCAGATTTAATATTCTTAACGGCAATAGTGTTTAAACTTTTTGGGGTTAAATATGTTTTTGATCACCATGATATAAACCCGGAATTATATATTTCTAAATTTGAGAAAAAAGGGTTTTTTTATAAAATGATGTTGTTGTTTGAAGAACTAACATTTAAAGTTGCAGATTTTTCGATTGCTACCAATGAATCCTATAAAAAAATTGCAATAGAACGTGGAGGAATGGATCAAAACAAAGTCCAAGTTGTTCGTAGTGGCCCAAAACTAGATAGATTGAAACTCCAAGCTCCAATTGAAAAATTAAAAAAAGGAAAGAAATTTTTGATCGGTTATATAGGTGTAATTGGTGAGCAAGAAGGGCTTGATTTACTTCTAGAATCTGCTAAATATATACTCACAAAAAGAGATGATATCCATTACGGTATTGTAGGCGGAGGAACACACTTAAATGAGATTAAATCGCTTTGTGAAAAAATGGAATTGTCAAATCATTTTGATTTTTATGGAAGAGTTGATGATCAAACAATGATAGATGTATTAAACACCGCAGATGTGTGTGTGAATCCAGACAAACCTACCGCAATGAATGATCTTTCTACAATGAATAAAATAATGGAATATATGGCATTAAAGAAGCCAATAGTTCAATACACATTAAAGGAAGGGCAGTTTTCCTCAAAAGAAGCTTCATTATATGCTAAAAACACCGATCCAATTGATTTTGCAGAAAAAATACTTCAATTATTAGACGATGAAGAATTAAGAGATAAAATGTCAAATTTGGGTTATAAAAGAGTAAAAAACGAACTTTCATGGGATTACGAAAGTAAAAAATTAGTTGACTTTTATAAAAAAGTTTTAAACTGATGGGTACATATAAAAAAGAATCACATCTAAGAAGTTTACTAAAGGGAATTTCATGGCGTCTTATTGCAACAACAGACACTGTATTAGTAGTTTTAGTCGTTACCTGTTTAACAGGAAACTGTAGTATAGATGATGCTATTAAAATTGGAATTGCTGAATTTGCAATTAAATTAATAATATATTATTTTCATGAGAGAATATGGCAAAATGCTTTAAACAAAGGGAAAGTTGCATCACGATTAACGTTATATAAAACCATTTCATGGAGAATTATTGCAACAACAATGACATTTATGATTTCTGGAGTTATATTAAATTCATTTGATGAAATTGCACTTTATATTGCTTTAACTGAATTGTTTACAAAATTTATTTTGTATTATTTTCATGAAAAACTTTGGCTAAAAATACCATTAGGAAGAATTCGTAATTTTTTCTTTCCAAAAAAAATAATATAATAAAATGAAAAAGAATATTATTCCTCATAGTTATCAAATTTCAGTAGAAGACAGAAGAAAATTAAATAATCACAATTCTTTTTTACTTTGGTTTACTGGGCTCTCAGGTTCTGGAAAATCTACAATTGCCAATGTAGTTGAGCAAAAATTACATGCTTTAGGAATAAAAACCTATACGTTAGATGGCGACAATATAAGAAGCGGTATAAATAAGGATTTAACATTTGCTCCAGAAGATAGAACTGAAAATATTAGAAGAATAGCAGAAATAGCTAATTTAATGATAGATGCTGGGACAGTCGTATTAGCAGCGTTTGTATCACCTTATAAAAAAGATAGGGAAAACATTAAAAATATAGTTAAAGATGTTAACTTTGTTGAAGTTTATATAAACACTAGTTTAGAGGAGTGTGAAAACAGAGACGTTAAGGGTTTGTATAAAAAAGCGAGATTAGGCGAGATTAAAAATATGACAGGAATATCAGCACCCTATGAGGCGCCAGAAAACCCAGACATTGAAATATTTACTGAAAAAGAAGAAATAGATGATTCAGTAAAAAAAATATTAAGTAAAATAAATTTAAAACTAAAAGAAAAATGATTTTAAAAAAAGGAGTGTTTTTGGTTTTGCTGTTATTAATTGTAGGTTGTAAAACAGAGAAAAAAGAAAAAACAATTGAAATTGTTTCAACTCCAATTGAAAAAACTGAATCACCATTTGAAAAAAAGTTACTAGACCTAAGAAATGTGAATAAAAAATTTATTGATGGTTTTGTTGTTGAAAAATTTGGGATGCAAAAAATTAAAGATAGTATTTACACTTTTGTGTTCAAATTGAATGATTCAATTAATGAGCAAACTTTAAATAAATACAGTATAGGGATTAAAGGGTTTGACTCTGATTTGAAAAAGGATTATAGATCTTCATTTTCTCCTAAACTGAAAATTATTGAAGGGAATAAGTATATTGTTCAGAGAAGAAAATTGATAAATATTAAGCATTTTGACAGTATTGATGTATATATATATGAGCGTAAAAACTTTAAAAAATCAGGAAGATTAGGAGAAATTAAGATTAGAAACATTCTTTTTGAAGAGTAAAAAATGAGTAATAAACCAAATTTTTTTGTGGTTGGTGGGCCAAAATGTGGCACAACCGCAATGGTTGAATTTTTAAGAACACATCCAGAAGTTTTTATAAGTGAACCAAAGGAAATAAATTTTTTTGCCGATAATTTGCCGAAAATTAAATTTGTTGAAAAATTACAAGATTATTTAAATTTATTTAAGAAAGCGGTTAATTATAAAATTATAGGTGACGCATCAATCTTTTATATGTTTTCTGAAATTGCAATTAAAAACGTTTATAATTTTAATCCTGAAGCAAAATTATTGATAATGTTAAGAAACCCTATTGATATGGTACCTTCTTTTCATTTACAAATCCTTTTCACTGATGAAGAAGATATCGAAGATTTTGATAAAGCATTAAAATTAGAAGATATTAGAAAAAAAGGAAAAAATATTCCAAAATTAAATAGAGCCCCAAAATTGCTGGAATATTCTCAAATAGCCAAATATGGAGACCAGCTGGAAAATATTTATAAATACTTTCCAAAAAAACAAGTAAAGGTGTTGTTTTTTGATGATTTTAAGAATAGTAATCAAAACACATATTTAGAAGTTTTAGATTTTTTAGAGTTAGCTGATGATAATAAAACTGAGTTTCCAAGAATTAATGATGCAAAAACACCAAAAAGTAAATTTTTAAATAAAATTATTAACCGGCCACCAGCTTTTACCCAGTCTATTGCTAAAGTTTTAAGAAAAATATTGAATATGCCAAGGTTAGGTATCCGTAGTAAAATGAGTCACATGAATAGGGCAGCAGTTGTAAAAAAACCCATTTCCACAACTGCTAAAGATAAATTATTATTAATGTATAAGGATGATATTATAAAAACGCAGAAAATCACAAATAGAGATTTAAGTGCTTGGCTATCCTAAAAACAAAATTGTATGAGTAAGTATTATTTAAATTATTTAGACGAATTAGAAAGTGAAGCAATATTCATTTTACGTGAAGTTTGGGCACAATTTCAAAATCCAGTTATTTTATTTTCTGGAGGAAAAGATTCAATCCTTGTAACACATTTAGCAAAAAAAGCTTTTTATCCAGCAAAAATCCCTTTTCCGTTGATGCATGTTGATACTGGACATAACTTTCCAGAAACTATTCAATTTAGAGATGATGTTGTAAAAGAATTAGGAGTAAATCTAATTGTAGGCTCTGTACAAGAATCGATAGATGAAGGTCGAGTAGCTGAAGAAAAAGGTAAGAGTGCTACAAGAAATGCGTTGCAAATAACAACACTATTAGATGCAATTGAATCTAATAAAATTGATTGTGCAATTGGAGGAGGTCGAAGAGATGAAGAAAAAGCAAGAGCAAAAGAACGATTTTTTTCACATCGAGATGATTTTGGGCAATGGGACCCAAAAAATCAAAGACCAGAATTATGGAATATCTTTAATGGGAAGCATTTTCAAGGTGAGCATTTTCGTGCATTTCCAATTAGTAATTGGACTGAAATGGATGTTTGGAATTATATAAAACGTGAAAACATTAGTATTCCTTCATTATATTTTGCACATGAAAGAGAAGTGGTGAAAAGACTTGGTACGTGGATTCCAAATTCAGAGTTTCTAATTCTTGAAGATCATGAAGAAGTAGTGACTAAAAAAATACGTTTCAGAACATTAGGTGATATCACTATTACAGGAGGAGATGAATCTGAAGCAGATACTCTAGAAAAAATTGCAACTGAAGTAGCGGGAATGAGAAATACAGAAAGAGGTAATCGAAGTGATGATAAACGCTCTGAATCTGCAATGGAAGATAGAAAACGTCAAGGATACTTTTAAAAAAGATAAAAAATGTTAGATAACAATCAATTATTAAGATTTACTACAGCTGGAAGTGTAGATGATGGGAAAAGCACATTGATAGGTCGTTTATTATATGATTCAAAATCAATTTTTGAAGATCAATTAGCAGCTATTGAAAGTACAAGTAAGAAAAAAGGCCATGAGGGAGTAGACTTAGCACTATTTACAGATGGCTTACGTGATGAACGCGAACAAGGAATTACAATAGATGTAGCCTATCGTTATTTTACGACTCCAAAGCGTAAATTTATCATTGCTGATACTCCAGGGCATATTCAATATACTCGAAATATGGTTACAGGTGCATCTACAGCAAATGTTGCTACAATACTAATTGACGCAAGACATGGAGTAATTGAGCAAACAAAGCGTCATGCATTTATTGCATCATTATTACAAATACCTCATATTATTGTATGTGTTAACAAGATGGATTTAGTTGATTTTTCTGAAGAAGTATTCAATAAAATTGTTGCTGAATTTGAAGAAATTTCATCTAAAATGCTGGTAAAAGATGTACGTTATATTCCTATGAGCGCATTACTAGGAGATAATGTTGTTAATAGATCAGGAAATATGCCTTGGTTTCAGGGAGCGCCAATGTTGCATACTTTAGAAACAATGCATATCAGTAGTGATATAAACAAAGTAGATGCTCGTTTTCCAGTTCAAACTGTGATTAGACCACAAAACGAATCACATAGAGATTATCGTGGATATGCTGGCAGAGTTTCAAGTGGAGTTTTAAGACCTGGAGATGAAATTACAGTAATGCCTTCCGGATTTACTTCAACAATTAAGACAATTAATTTGTTTGAAGAATCATTAGAAGAGGCACACGCACCAATGTCTGTATCAATAACTTTAGAAGATGATATAGATATAAGTAGAGGTGATATGATTGTTCGTTCAAGTAATAAACCTGAAGCATCTCAAGATATTGAAGTGATGTTATGTTGGTTAAATAATACTTCAGCGAAACCTAGAGCAAAATATACAATTAAGCACACCTCAAATGATCAAAAAGCAATGATAAAAGAGGTTGTGTATAAAATTGATATTAACACTTTAGAAAGAGTAAACGATAGTGAATTAAACATGAATGATATTTGTAAAGTAAAAATACGAACAACAAAACCATTAATGATAGATTCATATAGAGAAAACAGAACAACCGGAAGTATTATTTTAGTTGATGACACAACTAATGAAACTGTAGCTGCAGGAATGATTGTTTAATTTTTTTCATGAAAAAAATTACATTTATAGTTTTATTTATATGCCTTGTAGCGTGTAAAAATAATATTAACTATTATAGTTTACCTCTATATTCTTCTAATAATATTTTAACGGCTGTAATTGAGATTCCTTCTGGAACAAATAAAAAATACGAATACAATAATACATCAAAAGCCTTTGAAATTGACCAAAAAAATGGAATAGATAGAGTTGTTCAATATCTACCTTATTTAGGGAATTACGGCTATTTCCCATCTACTTATTCTGACCCTAAAAAAGGAGGAGATGGAGACGCGTTAGATGTTTTAGTTCTTTCAGAAAGTGTAACAACAGGTTCTGTTGTTGAAGTTATTCCTATTGGAGTTTTAAAATTGATTGATGATGGAGAATTAGATTATAAAATAATTTCTATTCCTGCCGACCCATCAAAACAAATAATTAAGGTTAATTCTTTTTCTGAGTTTTCGCAAAAGTATCCAGAAGTAAAGAAGATAATAGAGCTTTGGTTTCTAAATTATAATAAAGACGACGAAGCTAAAATTAAAGGTTGGGGAGATGAAGTTGAGGCATTAAATGAAATAAAATCAAACATTAAATAAAGTAAATAAGAGTATAACTAAATTTTTATAGAAGCATATTAATATTTATCTTGCTTCAAAATTAAACAAAAACAGCATGGACGAACTTTTAAGTCAACTTGATTTCAATTTCACAGATAATTTTTCAATAACCTCTTATGTAATAAATATAATTATTGCAGCGATTTTATTATATATACTATCAATAGTATATAGACGATATGGTAATTCTATATCAAACAGGAATCAACTTTCCAAAGTTTTAATTATAGTTGGTTTAACTACATTTATAATCATATCAATAGTAAAGTCATCATTAGCATTATCGTTAGGTTTAGTAGGTGCCCTGTCAATTATTAGATTTAGGACGGCAATAAAAGAGCCAGAAGAGTTAGGCTATTTTTTTATTGCGATTTGCATTGGTTTGGGTATGGGAGCTAGCCAATTATTACCAACCTTAATAGGTTTTTTAATGCTAGTAGTTATCATCATTATTTTAAGTAATAAAAAACTAAACAGTTCATTGACTCAAAACTTGGTTATAAGTACTACTTGTAATAAAGAAGAACGGTCTACTGTTGTTGGTAAAATTAGTGCTATAATTGAGGAGAACTCAAAACAAGTAGAGTTAAAGAGATTGAATCATTCAGAGACTACAGTAGACTTGAATTTTTTAGTTAATGTTGTGAATTTAGAAAGCATTCAGGCAATTTCAAGAGAATTATTGGGCATTGATACTAAGATGAATATTACATTTATTGATAATGAAATATAAACGTATTTCTCAACACAATTTTATCTCTTCATTTATATAGAAAATTAGTTTTATGAAAATTAAAAACAATAAAGTAAATTACAAATCATTTTTTTTAATAAGTATAGCATTGCTCATCTTGTTTTTATTATCATTTGGTTTTAAACAAAGAGAGAATAATAAAAAGAGTATAAAAGCCCAAAAGAAAGAAAAATTAGATTTAGAAACAAAAACAATTATAGATACAGAGAATAGCATAATAAATGTCATAAAAGAAGATATAGGAATTATTCATAAAGATAAAATTTGTA
>TARA_B110000091_G_scaffold214567_1_pt1 | contig 19372 bp, 20 predicted proteins | sample TARA_B110000091 | Tara Oceans TARA_B110000091 (sample SAMEA4397278) | marine metagenome | biome: Polar Biome; feature: [DCM] deep chlorophyll maximum layer (ENVO:01000326); material: water (ENVO:00002006), including particulate matter (ENVO:01000060) such as... | depth 35 m
CCTCTTCAGCAACTTCTTCCGTTGCCTCTTCAGCAACTTCTTCCGTTACATCAGTAGCCTCTGCATCAGCAGAAGCGTCGTTACAAGCTACGAAGGCGACCATGGCCAACGCGCTCAAGAAAAAGCTTACTTTTTTCATAATCCTGTTTTTTTAGTTTAAAAATTTGAAATCCTCTACCAAAGGTAAACGAAAAGTTCAATCATACTAATGATTTATAAGCCTTTAGAGCTTTTTTAACAGGGACTCCATGCTGCACTGTTGCTTGATGTGTAATCCCACGTCTGCGGAAGGAATGCGCTGCTGCGACATGCTATCTCTGTCACGCATGGTAACAGTCCCATCTTCAAGCGATTGGTGATCCACGGTAAAGCACAAGGGTGTGCCAATGGCATCATGCCTTCGGTAACGTTTGCCAATGGCATCTTTTTCATCGTAAGCCATCTGGTAATCGAGGGTCAAATCCTTCATCAGTTGGCGTGCCAATTCAGGCAGACCATCCTTTTTCAACAAGGGAAGAATGGCAGCTTGCGTAGGAGCCAAGGCATAGGGGAGCTTCAAAAGGGTTCGGCTCCCACCCTTTTCCAAGGGCTCTTCCACCAAGCTTTCAGACAGGACTGACAGAAAGAGCCGGTCCAGGCCAACGGATGTTTCCACCACATAAGGCACATAGTTTTCCTTGGTCTCAGGGTCAAAGACACGAAGCTTCTTGCCCGAGTGCTCCTCATGATTATTGAGATCGAAATCTGTGCGGCTGTGAATGCCCTCCAGCTCCTTGAATCCAAAGGGGAACTGGAACTCAATGTCCGCTGCTGCATTGGCGTAATGGGCCATTTTATCATGGTCATGGAAGCGGTAATTGTCTTCAGACAAGCCCATGGCAAGGTGCCATTGAAGCCTTGCTTGCTTCCAGTGATTGTACCACGCCATCTCTGTGCCAGGCTTAACAAAAAATTGCATCTCCATTTGTTCAAACTCTCGCATGCGAAAGATGAATTGACGAGCCACGATTTCATTGCGAAAGGCCTTGCCAATTTGAGCAATACCAAAGGGGATCTTCATGCGACCCGTTTTCTGCACATTAAGGAAGTTCACAAAAATGCCTTGCGCTGTTTCAGGTCGCAAGTACAAGTCAAGAGCACCTTCCGCCACCGATCCCATTTTGGTGCCAAACATCAAATTGAATTGCCGCACGTCGGTCCAGTTATCTGAACCGCTCACCGGGCATTTGATGCCAGCATCGATGATGACCTGCTTCACGCCTTCAAGGTCTTCTGCTTCCAGGCAGGCCACAAACTGGCCCATGATATCCTTTGCCTTGCTGAGGTAGTCCATCACCCGCGGGTTGGTTGAGCGGTAAATCTCTGCATCAAAGCTTTCGCCAAATCGCTTGGCAGCCTTTGCCACTTCCTTGTCAGCTTTTTGCTTCAGCTTTTCCACGTGATCTTCCACCAAAACGTCTGCGCGGTAGCGCTTCTTGCTGTCTTTGTTGTCAATCAATGGGTCATTGAATGCATCTACATGACCGGAGGCCTTCCAAACGGAGGGGTGCATGAAAATGGCAGAGTCCAACCCCACAATATTTTCCTGCAGTTGAACCATGGACCGCCACCAATAGGACTTGAGATTGTTTTTCAGCATGACGCCGTTTTGCCCATAGTCATACACGGCACTCAGGCCGTCATAGATCTCACTGTTTTGGAAGATAAAACCATACTCCTTCGCGTGGGATATTACTGCTTTGAATGCGTCTTCAGGTTGAGCCATGTCAGATAAGTGCTGAAAGGTTGGTGGTGAAAAGTTTGACGGAAATGGCCATGATGATGATACCAAAAACTTTCCGGAGAATGGCGATGCCATTTTTGCCCAACAGACTTTCAAAGCGCTCAGTGTTTTTCAGAACGATATAGACCAATAAGGCATTGATTAAGATGGCAATGATGATGTTTATGACTTCAAATTCTGAACGCAATGAGATCAATGTGGTCATGGTCCCGGCGCCTGCAATCAAAGGGAAAGCAATGGGGACGATGGATGCGGAGTCGGGCTCGGATTCTTTGTAGATGCGAACACCCAGGATCATTTCCAGGGCAAGGAAGAACATGACCAAAGCACCAGCCACGGCAAACGATTCAATATCTACCCCAAAAAGGTTGAGTAAATCTTCCCCGGCAAACAAGAAGATCACCATGATAAGTGTGGCTGCTATTGTGGCCTTTCCCGACTGGATATGTCCCACTTGCTCACGCATGGTGATGATGATGGGAATACTGCCCACGATGTCGATGACGGCAAAGAGGACCATCGTGGCTGACAAAATCTGAGTGAAATCCATGTGCGTTGCAATTGAGTGGTAAAGGTAGTCAGCTTGTCGGCAGGATGTACCTTTGACCCATCATGATTTCTATTGGCAAGACCCTTTCTTCCAGAGCCGTATTTGAAGACGCTTTTTGCTGTGACCTCAGTCGCTGCAAGGGAGCCTGTTGCATTGAGGGAGATGCTGGTGCGCCACTCTCCAAGGAGGAGGTGCAGGTGCTCAAGGATATCTACCCATCGGTCAAGCCGTATTTGCGTCCCGAAGGCATTGCTGCTATTGAGGAACAGGGCACATCGGTGATTGATAGCGATGGTGAGGATGTCACACCGTTGATTCAAGGCAAGGAATGCGCCTTTGTAACCTTCAGCGACAAGGGGGTGGCACAATGCGGTATTGAGCAGGCGCATACCGCAGGGGATATTGATTTTATCAAGCCCCTGTCCTGCCATCTATACCCCATCAGGGTCAGCCAGTTCAGCCAGTATGACGCCTTGAATGTGCACCAATGGGACCTCTGTGCGCCCGCATGTGAACTGGGAAAATCGCTGAAATTGCCCGTATTTCGATTTTTGAAAGACCCCCTGGTTCGCGCCTTCGGTCAAGGCTGGATAGACGAAGCAGAGTTGGTGCATGAAGCCCTTTCCAGGGAAAATGACAAAACCGAGTGAGGCTTTTCTCTTCCCAGTAAGCCGAGGAGATGTGTGAAATTGGTTGAAAAAAAAGTCCTTTGAAATTTGGAATTTCATCAAGCCTTGTCACCATTGAGAATTTGGTTGTTTGATAAAACTCACTTGTTGACAACTCCAGTAGAATGTTCAAATCTATCCCTTGCGTGAGGAATCAAAACGAGCAAGTTTTGTAGAGCACCTAAGGGAGTAGCGCGAGACAGAACCGCATGACCTAAGCCTTAAGATGCTGATAAACAACATTCTAACAGCCGTTTCGACGGCCACTTATTGCCCTTATGTCAACAACATTACCCACCCAAGAGCCCATACTGAAGGCCAATTCAGGCCGTTTTGTGCTCTTCCCAATTGAGCACAATGACATTTGGGAGATGTACAAAAAGACCGAAGCCAGCTTCTGGACGGCTGAAGAAATTGATTTGCACCAAGATTTGGTGGACTGGGAGACCAAGCTCAGTGATGACGAAAAATACTTCATCAAGCACATCCTTGCCTTCTTTGCTGCCTCTGATGGCATTGTGAATGAGAACCTTGCAGAGAACTTCATCAATGAAGTGCAGTACACGGAAGCAAAATTCTACTACGGCTTTCAAATCATGATGGAGAACATTCACTCAGAGACCTACTCTTTGTTGATTGACACCTATGTGAAAGACGCTAATGAGCGCGACAAGCTTTTCAACGCCATTGACAATTTTGAGGCCATCAAGCAAAAAGCGGAATGGGCTTTGAAATGGATTGAGTCCCCCTCTTTTGCTGAGCGATTGATTGCTTTTGCCGCGGTGGAGGGCATCTTTTTCTCTGGCGCCTTCTGTTCCATTTACTGGATGAAGAAACGTGGCTTGATGCCGGGGTTGACCTTCTCCAATGAATTGATATCTCGCGACGAGGGCAGCCATTGTGAGTTTGCGGTTCACTTGCACAACAAGCATCTGATCAACAAGGTCCCCAAGGATCGCATCAAGCAGATTATCACAGAAGCCCTTGACATTGAGCGCATCTTCATCACCGAATCCTTGCCCGTTGATCTGATTGGCATGAACAATCGCTTGATGATACAATACATTGAGTTTGTTGCAGACCGCTTGCTGAGAGAGTTGGGTTGTGACAATATTTACAACGTGGATAACCCGTTCGATTTCATGGACATGATTTCCTTGGAGGGCAAGACCAATTTCTTTGAAAAACGCGTTGCGGAATACCGCAAAGCAGGCGTAGGAGAAGCTGTGGGCGAATCCACCAACGCCTTTGACTTTGACAGCGACTTTTAACCCTTACACATGACCTAAGATGATGTATGTGATTAAGCGTGATGGCCGCAGAGAAGCCATCAAATTTGACAAGATTACCGCCAGGATTCAGAAACTGTGCTATGGTTTTACAGAACACATTGATTCCGTGTCAGTGGCTCAACGAGTCATTGAGGGACTTTACGATGGGGTGTCTACAAGTGAATTAGATAACCTTGCAGCAGAGACAGCTGCAGCCATGACCATCCGTCATCCGGACTACGCCTTGTTGGCTGCTCGGATTGCAGTTTCGAATCTGCACAAAAACACCAACAAGTCTTTCTCTGAAACGATGACGGCCTTGCACGAATACGTCAACCCCAAAACGGGCAAGTACGCCCCGATGATTGCAGACGATGTCATTGAGTTGATCAAAACGAATGCGGCGTTGCTGGATTCATCCTTGATTTACGATCGCGACTTCAGCTACGATTTTTTTGGATTCAAAACCTTGGAGCGTTCCTACCTGCTCCGCATGGAGGGCAAGATCGCAGAACGTCCACAGCACATGTTGATGCGTGTCGCCGTTGGCATCCACAAGGATGACATTGACGCAGCCATCGCCACCTACCAGGGCATGTCAAAAGGGCTGTACACCCATGCCACACCCACCCTGTTCAATGCGGGAACACCTAAGCCGCAGATGTCTAGCTGCTTCCTTTTGCAGATGCAAGACGATAGCATTGATGGCATTTATGACACACTCAAACAATGTGCAAAAATCAGCCAGAGCGCTGGTGGCATTGGCCTGAGCTTGCACAATGTGCGCGCCAAGGGATCTTATATTCGAGGCACCAACGGCACATCCAATGGCCTGGTTCCCATGTTGCGTGTGTTCAATGACACCGCCCGTTATGTGGACCAAGGTGGCGGCAAGCGCAAGGGATCCTTTGCCATGTATCTCGAGCCATGGCATGCAGACATTTTTGACTTCTTGGACTTGAAGAAAAACACCGGCAATGAGGAGGCGCGTGCACGTGACCTGTTCTATGCCATGTGGATTTCGGATCTGTTCATGAAGCGGGTCAAGGAGAATGCCGATTGGTCTTTGCTTTGCCCGAACCAATGCCCGGGGCTGTACGACACCTATGGTGACGACTTTGAAAAGATGTATACCGGTTACGAAAAAGCTGGTAAGGCTAAAAAGGTCATCAAGGCACGTGAGTTGTGGACCAAGATTTTGGAATCTCAAATTGAGACGGGAACGCCTTACATGCTTTACAAGGACGCCTGTAACAGCAAATCCAACCAGAAAAACCTGGGAACAATTCGCTCTTCCAACCTCTGCACAGAGATCATGGAGTACACGGCACCTGATGAGGTAGCGGTATGTAATTTGGCGTCCATTGCGCTGCCTAAGTACATTGTCGATGGCGTATTTGATCACCAATTCCTTTACGAAACGACATACAAGGTGACAAGGAACCTCAATGCTGTCATTGATCAGAACTACTACCCAGTGCCTGAAGCTAGGAATTCCAACATGCGCCACCGACCGATTGGCATTGGCGTGCAGGGATTGGCTGACACCTTCATCAAACTGCGAATGCCCTTCACATCCGATGAGGCCAAGCAATTGAATAAGGACATCTTTGAAACTTTGTACTTCGCAGCGGTTAAGGCATCATGTGACATGGCAAAGGAAGAGGGAGCCTATGAAACCTTTGAAGGCTCACCCATGTCTAAAGGCGAATTCCAATTTAACATGTGGAACGTGTCTGAGGAAGATTTGAGTGGCCGATGGGATTGGAAAGCCTTGCGCAAAGAGGTAAAAAAGGAAGGCGTGAGAAATTCCTTGCTGCTGGCGCCCATGCCAACGGCATCCACCTCACAAATCCTTGGCAACAATGAGTGCTTTGAACCTTACACCACCAACCTGTACACCCGTCGGGTGCTATCTGGTGAGTTCATTGTGGTGAACAAGCACCTTCTCTTGGACTTGGTTTCCCTAGGCCTTTGGGATGATGACGTGAAAAATGCCCTGATGGCTAACAACGGATCCATTCAAAACATTGACTGCATTCCTGACAACATTAAGGAGCTTTACCTCACCGTCTGGGAAATGAGCATGAAGGACATCATTGATATGGCTGCTGATCGTGGTGTTTTCATTGACCAGTCTCAGTCCATGAACCTCTTTGTAGAGTCACCTAACATGGGCAAACTCACATCCATGCACTTTTATGCATGGGAGAAAGGGCTCAAAACGGGCATGTATTACCTGCGGACCAAAGCCGCATCTGCAGCCATCAAGTTCACCGTCAAAAAGAAGGTGGAGAAGATTCCTGATGATGAAGCATTCAAGCTAGAAGATGCGAATGTCAAGGTTGCTGTCAAAGAGCAGCTGGAAACAATGGCTGATAATGAGGCACTCAAAACAGAGGAGACCGCCGTCAAGGTTGCTGTCGAGGTTGCTGTCGAGGTTGCCGAAAAGCCCGCGGTTAAATCCGTGAGCATTGATTACACAGCAGAAGAAATTCTGGCTTGCTCCATTGATAATCCGGACGATTGCGAGGCCTGCGGGTCTTGATCAGCCTCACAATTAACCTTACAACCCGCAACATTGTTGCGGGTTTTTTTATGCAAAACCTTGATGTTGAAAACATTGGCTAAAGGTCTTTGGGTCGCATGTTAAAATTTAGGTAACTTAAGGACACCTAAACAACACTAAATCATCACTTATGTCAACAGAGTCAGAACAGCGCGAAACGCGACGACAGCAATGGCTTCGACAGCGCCGCGAAAGAAAGCTCGCTGAGCAGGCTAAGGACAATGAGTCGGCCGGATCCACCATGCTGCTCTTGGTAGCCATCATCGGCGGTATATGTTTCTTTGCTTGGTACCTGAGTTGAGCGATTCAGCCCCGCTTGGGTTGTAAATTTGCGCCATGAACTGGCGAAATATTCTGGGTGGCGGATTCCTTGGTTGGACCTTTGGCGGTCCCATCGGAGCACTGTTGGGAGCAGCATTAGGCAATGCAGTTGGAGACCTTTTTGGATCCAATGAGGGTCAAGGCAAACCATTCATCACTTCTGAAGGTGATTTCCATGCCAGCCTTTTGGTGCTTGCATCCATGGTCATGAAGGCAGATGGTCAAATTGACCCCAGGGAGCTGAACCATGTGCGTGAGCAGTTCAAGCGATGGTTTGGTTCAGACAAGGCGAATGCCAGCTTCGTGGTGTTCAATGACTTGGCGAAGTCCCGTCCAAAAATCACCCTGGTTTGCGCACAAGTTCGACAACATATGGCCCTGCAAGGCCGCATTCAAATTGTCAATTTCCTCTTTGAATTGGCCGTGATTGATGGCTCACTCAAGCAGGCTGAGCAGGCTCAAATTGCCAGGATTGCCAGGTACCTTGGCCTGGGTCAACTAGATTTCCAGCGATTGCATGCCATGCATTCCAGGATTCAGCAGTACGACCCCTATGCCGTGATGGGCATATCGCGCACAAGCACAGACAAGGACATCAAGGCAACCTACCGTCGATTGGTCAAAAAATACCACCCCGATGCAGTGATTGGGATGGGGAAGGATGTCGTGGCTGAAGCGGAAGTAACCTTCAGGAAAATTCAGACTGCCTATGAGCAGATCTCTAAAGAACGCGGCATCAAATGACCTTCCAGACACCTATACAATCAGAATTGGCTCACTTTGACAAGGTCTTCCCCAAGGCCTTTGCCAGCCATGTACCCTTGTTGAATGTCATCCTCAAGTATGCCATTAAAAAGAAGGGCAAGCGATTGCGACCTGCCTTGGTTTTCTTGATGGCTAAGGCCCTGAATGGTAGCGTCAGTGAACGCAGCACCCGGGCTGCAACCCTTGTGGAGTTGATGCACACAGCAACCCTTGTGCATGACGATGTGGTTGATCAGTCCCTGATGCGTCGTGGCAGTTACAGCATCCAAGCCCTCTGGCAAAAAAAGGTGGCTGTGTTGGTGGGTGATTACATGCTATCCAGGGTTTTGCTTCTTGCGGTGGAACACAAGGATCACGATCTCCTAGGTCATGTCAGTCAAGCAGTCAAGGCTATGTCGGAAGGCGAATTGCTTCAAATGGCCAAGGCAAGGCGATTGGACATCGATGAGGCCGTTTACGAGGATGTCATCCGTCAGAAAACTGCCTCGTTGATGGCAGCCTGCTGTGTTGCAGGCGCAGCCAGCGTGGATGCAGATGAAGCTGCGCAAGCAATGGCCAGGGCTTTTGGCGAGGCGCTGGGAATGGCCTTTCAAATCCAAGATGATCTCTTGGATTTTGATCGATTTGCAACGACGGGTAAGCCCGCAGGCATTGATGTGAAGGAGCAGAAAATGACCCTGCCATTGATTCATGCCCTGTCCATGGCCAATACCAGTCAACGTCGCGAGATGGTCGGCATCGTCAAGAAAAAAACCAATGACCCACGGGCCGTGGCTTCCTTGATGTCAACCGTGGTTGAACTTGGCGGCGTGCGTTATGCAGTCAAGCGCATGGGGCAATGGCAGGATGAGGCATTGACCCACTTGCATGCCTTGCCTGAGTCAGCTTCCAAGGAGTCCTTGAAAGCCCTAGTGGACTTTGTAGCAAGTCGCCGTTCTTGAGTGACATTATGGTCTTAACTTGACCCTTCTATCATGGGAAGAATAACCACCGCTTGCATTGACAAAATCATGGACGCCATCCGAATCGAGGAGGTGGTCGGTGATTTTGTGACCTTGAAAAAAAGTGGCTCATCCTTCCGCGGAATGAGCCCCTTCACCAATGAAAAGACACCGTCTTTTTATGTGGTGCCGTCCAAGCAGATTTTCAAAGACTTTTCCTCAGGTAAGGGGGGGTCTGCTGTGTCTTTTTTGATGGAACATGAGCAAATGTCCTACCCTGAAGCCCTCCGGTGGATTGCTGAAAAATACCAGATTGAGATCGAGGAAGAGGAGCAGTCTCAGGAGCAAATGGATGCGCAAAGTGAGCGAGAGAGCTTGATTGCCGTGACGGCATTTGCGGCCAAGCAGTTCACGGAGTGGTTGTGGGAGCACGACAAAGGCAAGGCCATCGGCCTAACCTATTTTAGAAACCGAGGATTCACCGATGAGATCATCAAGTCCTTCATGCTTGGCTATGCATTGGAAGCGCGTGGCGCTTTGCATGATGCAGCCATTAAGTCAGGCTTTGTGAAGGCCTACCTGGTTAAATCGGGCCTGTGCATTGACCGTGAGAACGGCAGCCCTGTGGATCGATTTTGGGGCCGTGTGATGTTCCCCATTCACAACATGGCTGGAAGGATCATAGGCTTTGGTGGGCGCGTCCTTGACAGCCAGGCAAAAACAGCGAAATACCTTAACAGTCCGGAGTCAGACATCTACCACAAAAGCAAGGTGTTGTACGGCCTGTACCAGGCTAAACAAGCCATTGCAAAAAAAGACCGTTGCCTCATTGTTGAAGGCTACACCGATGTGCTGGCCTTGCATCAGGCAGGGGTTCAGCACGTGGTGTCTTCATCGGGGACTGCTTTAGGACTGGATCAGATTCGCTTGATCAAACGCCTGACCAATAATGTGACCTTGCTTTTTGATGGCGATGCAGCGGGTTTGCGAGCATCCTTTCGGGGCATCGATTTGTTGCTGGCTGAAGGCCTGCTGGTTAGGGCCGTGCCATTGCCTGAAGGGGCAGATCCAGACTCTCTAGCTCAGAGCATGGATGCGGAAGCCCTGCAGGCCTACTTGACTGAGCATGAACAAGATTTCATGGTCTTCAAATCAGACATTTTGCTGGCAGAGGCTGGTGATGACCCCATTGAACGCGCAGAGGCAAAAAAGGATTTGGCATTAAGCCTTTCAAAGATCCCCAACCCGATTTTGCGTGAAGAATACGTTCGCGCCACAGCAAGGAAATTGGGCATGGATGAGCAAACCCTGCATGACGAGCTCAGTCGATTGCAGGCTGCAGCAAACCGAGAAGTCAATCGACGCCAGCCACAACAAGCACCCACACTCAGCCCCGTTGAAGCAAGTGCACCGACTCAGCGCCCGCCAGCCTATGAAGAGTCACTCATGAAGGCATTGATTCAGCATGGTGAAACAGCCATAGAGGTTCCGGACCCTGAGCAAGAAGGCAAGACCTTGACGGAGAAATCGGGAACCTTCATCATCGAAGAAGTTTTATCGGATAACATGGACTTTTCTCACGCTCCTTACCAGCAACTCTTTGATTTGATATCGCATGCCTGGGATGAGCGAAGGCATTTGATGACATCGGATGAACTGCTTCGCTACCCCGATCAATCATTGGTCAGCCTGGTAGCAGATTTGCATGCAGAGAAGTACCAATTGGCGCAGTGGGAGAAAAAGGAAATCATGGTAGCGAATCCGTTGGAGAGTTTAAGTCTTCACATTCAGCAGTCGATACTTCGCTTCAAGGAGGCCACCATTGATCGCCACGTGAAGGACATCATCGCCACTTTGCAAGCGACAGATGATTCAGACAAGCAAGCATTGCTTGAGAAATTTGGGCGATTGCAAACGCTGCGCAATGCGTTGCGAGAGCAGCTCAGGCGAGTGGTATAATTCAGCAGGTTTTCAGGAAGCTGGCTTGAAACCCAGGAGGTCATCCATGGTTTGGGTTGCCACGGCATGGTAGCCAGGTCGTGCTGCTTGGTAAATAGTCATGGCCCAATCTTGATCACCTGCTTCCAGCATTGCCTTGTAGGTTGGCGTCAAGAATTTGCGACGACCAACCGATGTCAGGAATTGCTCTACAACTGTTTGGAAGCCGTCCCCACGGTATTGCAAAGGAATTGCTAAGGCAAACCAGGCAGCTTGAATCTCAGCGTTGCTGGATGCTGTCAAATGGTACATGCCATCAAGGGCGGTGACCTGTGATAGATCTGCACCCTTGTTTCCCAATTGATCCAGAAAACGCAGCCATTCATGGGTGGTCCATTGATCTTGAGGCATGAGTGAACCTTCAGCAAGGAAGCCATCAAGGGCCAGGTCCACTGCTTCAAACCTGAGGGGCGGCAAAACGGGGCAATTGTCCGGAAGCCCCGTGCCGTAGACCCATTCTTCACCACGAATCTGCTCCCAGGTTGCTGCGTCAAGCAATTGATCCTTGAGGTAGGCAATGAAGCGATCGGTTGTCATAGACTTGAACTGGTGATCTTGGAAATACGTTGTTAAAAAGGCGTCAAAGGTTTCTTTGCCAACGGTTTCCTCTATCAAAAGCAAGAAATGAAAGCCTTTGTCGTAGGCAATTGCGGTCATGGCATCATCAGGGTTGCGCCCCTCCAAGGCGATATCTAGTTTGCTGTCCTCTGGGTGCTTTGCCATCATCTCATTGACTTCGTCCACAAGTCCTGCATGGGACAATGCCCTGAGCATGTTGGCGTAGTCTTCGCCATAGACGGCGGCCATGATGCGATGCTCAAAGTAGACGGTGAAGCCCTCATTGAGCCAGAAGTCATTCCATGTGGCATTGGTGACCAGGTTGCCGCTCCAGCTGTGTGCCAGTTCATGCGCAATCAGGGAGACCAAACTCCGGTCACCGGTGATCACTGTGGGCGTTAAAAAGGTCAAACGGGGATTTTCCATGCCGCCAAAGGGGAAGGAGGCAGGCAGTACCAACAAATCGTATTGGTCCCATGCATAGGGGCCATACAATGCTTCTGCCGCTTGAATCATAACTTCAGTTTCCGCAAATTCCCAGGCAGATTTTTCTAAAATAGCGGGCTCAGCGTAGACGCCTGTTCGCGGGCCTGTGGACTGAAAGGCCAGATCGCCAACGGCCAATGCCATGAGATAGCTAGGGATGGGTTGACGCATGTCAAACTCGTATATCCCGTCCTCTGCAATTGTCGTGGGGTTGGTAGCACTCATCACGGCCATGAGGCCCGATGGAACTTTCACATTGGCGTGGTAGGTAAACCGCACGCCTGGACCATCCTGGCAGGGGATCCAAGTTCTGGCAAGAATGGCTTGGCTTTGGGTGAAGAGAAAGGGCTGTGTTTTACCATTGGTCTGTTCGGGGCGCAGCCATTGCAGTGCGGTTGCATCAGGTGCGGAGATATAGTGAATGTCTGCCACATAAGTGCCAGTGACAGGTTCTGATGGCACAATACAGATGCCTCGCCCTAAGAGCTCATTGGCCTCCCCATGGTGCCAGTCTACGGGCTTATCATCCACGGTGATGGATTGGATTATTAAACCATCACTGTCCAAAAAGATGCTGTCGGCATCATGGCAATCAAAGGTGATCGAGGCAATGCCAAGGATGGCCTTAGCACGAAAATCCACTGCCATATCTAAATCTAAATGCGTCATGACGGCTTGTGCGGGTCGGGCGTGACTGTGTGGATCCATGGCTTGTTCGTTTGCGGTGTTAGACGGGGTGGTCTGGCAGGCTAGGGCTAGAAGACTAAGGGCTGCCAAGGCGACAATTTTTTGCATCCTGCAATGTAGGTCAAATGCCTAGTTTTGCCACATGCTATCATTCAACCAACGAAAAGACAACAGGCCATTTTGGCTGAAAATGCTCATTCTGGCCTTGTGTATCACCGTGACTGATGCCGTGATGTCATCGGTGACCTTGGACCATTTTTCGACAGCGATTTGGGTTGCCTTGCTTTTGACCTTGCTCAATGCCACCATCAAGCCATTGCTTATTTTACTGACCATCCCCTTGACTGTGGTCTCTATGGGGCTCTTTCTTTTGGTGATCAATGCCGTCGTCATTCTGATTGCTAGTAGCTGGGTTGGAGGCTTCAATGTGGAAGGCTTTTGGTCGGCCCTTGGGTTCTCTATTGTGTTGACCCTGGTGTCCAGCTTGTTGAATGGTAAATCGTCCAACTCTCAAGGGAGAAAGGCATCGAAGGAGCCAGCAGGTTGGCACATGCCGCCCAAGGGTTGAAACGAAAAGACAGGCTTTAAGACAGGCCGTGAATCAGGCCATTGCCGACCAATGACATGCCTTCACCTGCTGGTGTGGGGGAGATCGCTGTCACAAGGACCAGATGGCTGGCAGAAATGGCTGATTCATCCATCAAATGCAAGGGAATTATTGGCGTTTCATCGAAGCATTACATAGCGAATGTAATCACTGCCATGAAGCTCAAAAACCACACTGCTCAACCACCCCTCTGCCTCTGCGCGGTCATTGAGTACCGGGTAGCAACGGAGGGGGCCAATCAGGTGGCTCAATGGCTGATCACTGGGGAAGTCAATGTAGATGGCTTGACCGTAGGGGATGGATTCTTGCATGAGGTCTGAAAGATCCATGTTGCCAATGGCAAAGCCTTCTTCTGCCATCACCACGGCAACAAAGCTTAGCAAGCTGTCTTGATGAATGTCGTTGGGGTTGTTGTAATACAGCCCGACCCGATCAGTCATGTGAAGGCCAAGCGATTCCGCTGTGGAATCCAAGCGTTCAAAGGACTTCCCAATGGTCTTGTAGGGCCCTTCATGCACGTAGCCAGCCAGCTCATAGCCTCCTTCATAGCCATCTTGAATGACCAGGGTTGTGAAGAAGCCAAGGACCCACAACAGGATCATGACAAGGCTTGAAATGATGGCAGAAATGATGGCGAGTTGTTTCATGACGGTTCAAAGGTAGTTTCTGAATGCTTGTGGACTTGTACCTTGCAGGGCCAATTTGACTGCCCATGAAAGACCTGAACCAAACCCGTATCACCGTTTATTGTGCCTCATCAGCCATGTCATCCGAGAAGCATTTGCTTGGCGCAGATCAAGTGGCTGCTAGTCTTGTTGAAGCAGGGGCATCCCTGGTTTATGGTGGAGGGAAAACGGGATTGATGGGCCGCGTGGCTGATGCAGTGCTGGCTCTTGGCGGCAAGGTTCAAGGCGTCATGCCAGCATTTCTTTTCGCTAATGAAGTCAATCATCCGGGCTTGACAGAGCTAATTCAGGTCGAGAATATGCGCGAACGCAAACATTTGTTGATGCATGATACAGAAGGCATCATTGCCTTGCCTGGCGGTTGCGGTACCTTGGAAGAATTGATGGAAGCCATCACCCTCAAACGGCTGGGTCAATACCTCAAGCCCGTAGTCATTGTGAACCAAGATGGCTTCTATGATCCTCTAATTGAGATGTTTGACAGCATGGTTGAACAGCAATTCATGCGACCAGAGCACTTGGATCTCTTCACGGTGGTCACGCAGCCGGCAGATGCCATCGATGCAATTCGACGGACCCCGGATATTGACAAATCCATCCTTCAGAAGGCCACTTACAAGACCAAAACAAGCTGAAATTAAAAAAAGTCGGTGCAGATATTTTGAATTCTACCTGAATGGCATACTTTTGTGAGCCTTAGAACAATCCTCTAAATTTAACCTCATATAAAACGCATGAAAAAGGTTTTCGCTCTGCTCTTAATAGCAGGGATGTTGTTTTCTAACAATCTCATGGCACAGGAAGCTGAAGAAGCTCCCGCCACCACCGAAGAAGTTGCTGCCGTTGAGGCATCAGCCGATGACTCCATGGCTACTGAAGCTGACACCACTGCTGTTGCAAGTGTAGTTGCAGATGTAGTTGCAGTTGAAGAAGAAGCTGCCCCTGAAGAGGAAGCATCGTTCACCCAAGTACTGAAAAAGCAATTCATCGATGGAAACCCTGCCTTCATGTCTTTTGTTTTGGTTTGTTTGATCCTCGGTCTGGCACTTGCCATTGAGCGCATCATTTACTTGACCCTATCCACCACCAATAACGATAAGCTTCTCGCTGAAGTTGAGATCGCTTTGAACAGCGGCGGTGTAGATGCAGCTAAAGACGTTTGTCGCAATGCACGTGGACCGGTTGCTAGCATTTTCTACCAAGGCCTGGACAAGGCCGGAGATGGTCTGAATGTGGTTGACAAGGCTGTTGTCTCTGTTGGCTCTGTTGAGAACGGCAAGCTTGAGCGCGGCGTTTCTTGGATCTCATTGTTTATCGCACTGGCCCCTATGTTAGGCTTCATGGGTACGGTGATCGGTATGATTGACGCATTCGACGCCATTGAAGATGCTGGAGATATTTCTCCGGGACTTGTTGCCGGCGGCATCAAGGTGGCTTTGTTGACAACCGTATTTGGTTTGATCACTGCCATCATCCTCCAGGTTTTCTTTAACCTCATTGTTGCAATGATTGACAACATCGTCAACAAGATGGAAGATGCTAGCATCTCCTTCTTGGATCTCATTGCTCAACACACCAACAAGTAAAAACAGCAGTATGAAAAACGCTCGGGCTATTTCAATGGGCGCTGCTGTGCTAGCAGGCTTGATTGGGTTGATCCCCACACTGGGCATTTTGCTCGTTAGTGATGGTGATATCTTTATTGGTTCTGCGGTTGTTGCAACGGAAATATTGATTGCTTTGACCGCCTTGCTTGCACTAGCTAGTGCAGGCTTTGGTATGGTACTCAATCCAGGTAATCTTCGCAAAACAGCCATCAGCATTGCTGCGCTTCTCGCTGTCTGTCTCATCAGTTACTTGATGTCAAGCGGCGCTGATTTCGCATCTTACAATGATGTCACTGAAGCAACATCCAAATGGGTTTCATTTGGTTTGAATGCATTTTATGTGACCTTCTTATTGGGTCTGGGAGCCGTTGGCTACTCCTTGATTCACGGCATGCGTCAATAACTCACGATCATGGCAAGAAACAAACGTGCAACACCGGAGATCAATGCAGGATCCATGGCGGATATTGCCTTTTTGTTGTTGATTTTCTTCTTGGTCACGACGACAATGGATGTGGATAAAGGATTGGCTGTCAGGTTGCCACCATGGTCTGAAGAGCCGCAGGATGAGTCCAATGACATCAAGGAGAAAAACATTTTTGTGGTTTTGGTTAATGCTAATAATGACTTGCTGGTTGAGGATGACTACCTATCTATCGATCAGTTGCGTTCAGCGGCAAAGGACTTCATTGACAACAATGGCGACGGAACCTGTGAGGTTTGTCGTGGCCTTCAGTTGCCATCAAGCTCTGATAACCCAAAGAAGGCGATTTTGTCTATGCAAAATGACAGAGGCACAAGCTACAGCACCTATGTGACGGTACGCAACGAACTCATTGCTGCATACGCGGAGCTTCGTCAAGACTTGGCGCTGCGCCGATTTGGTATCGATTATACGGACCTGTCCGATGAAAGCCGCAAGGAAATCAATGCGTTCTACCCACAGATTATTTCTGAGGCGGAACCAGTTAAAATTGGAGGCTAATGTCAAAGTTTAGCAGTAAGAAGTCCAAGGAATTGCCTGCAGTGAATACGGCATCATTGCCTGACATTGTATTCATGCTCCTATTTTTCTTCATGGTGACAACAACCATGAGAGATCTTGAAATGTTGGTTGGCGTATTGAAGCCTAAAGCAACAGAAATTCAAAAAATTGAGCGAAAAGACTTAACGACCTACATTTATGTGGGCACTCCCAACAACACTGAATCCTATGGATCTGAGCCCCGTGTTCAGTTAGATGACCAATTAGGTTTAGTCAGTGATGTGCAAGCATTTGTCATCCTCAAGCGCGAGGAAATCAATGAGAAAGAGCGTCCCAAATTCATGGTCTCTATCAAAGCTGACGTGAATGTGAAGATGGGTTTGATCTCTGACATCAAACAAGAGTTGCGCAAGGCACAAGCATTGAAGGTCATGTATTCGAGCAGCCCTGCGTCGTCTGCTGAAGACCTTTACCGAAGCATGTAAGCTGTTTCACAATTAAAACACAGCCCGCTGCTTGCAGCGGGTTTTTTTATGCCTTGTTGGCTGATTGAATCACCACATAGCTGGCTGCAATGGCTGCCAGGCTGCATATGGCAATGGCCAACACAGGCATGCTGTGATCCCCGCTGAGCCGTTCGGGCCCGCCTTGCATGACAAAGCCATAGACAATGGCATTGTGAAGCGCATGCGCGGCTATGGGGACCCACAGCTTACCTGTTACTTGGTAGGCATAGCCAATGATGAGCCCACCGGCAAAGAGGTAGGGCACTTGCAAGGGAAGGCCATGGGCAAGACTAAAAACCAGGGCTGTAAGCACCAGGGCCAACCGACGACTCATCACCTGACCAAGCAAGCGCTGGATGCCTCCGCGAAAGAAGTACTCTTCAGCCACGGCGGGCAACAGGATGACGGTGAGGGCGCCCATCAGGCGGTAAGCCCATCCAGGCATGAAGATCATTTGACCAAAGAGCTCTGCGTGGACTGCTGATTCTGCTATTTGTTTCTGTACCCAGGTGATGTTGCTTGCCTCAGCTAAGCCTAACAAGCCGTTCATGGCATACTCAGCCAATGGCATCCACAAGCTGAATAGGCCGATGGCAGAAAGGACGACTGTCAGCGTCAGGGGGCCATGTTGACCAATTGATTTGACTTGTTTGAACAGCCAGTAGCCGGGAATCATCATGGCCCCGATGGTGGTGAACCATTGCAAGATGATCAAATTCATTCCCTTTGGGACATCAATCATCGTGGTTAGCCAGCTGCCAATGAGCAACATGGCCATCGTGGAAACGATGATGAGTCCAATGAAGGTCAGGGAGATCTTAGTGAAGGATTGGCTCTGTGCTTTCATGCCGTAATTTTGTCAAAAGTCGTACAGGAATTTTAGATGGTCAAAATTGCCGACATACCGGTGGGAGATTTCCCTTTGTTGCTCGCTCCTATGGAGGATGTGAGTGACCCCCCCTTTCGCAAATTGTGCAAGACGCATGGTGCAGATGTGATGTACACGGAGTTCATTTCATCTTCTGGATTGATTCGCGATGCGGCCAAGTCTATGGCCAAGTTGGACATCTTTGAATACGAACGCCCTATTGGCATTCAGATATTTGGCAATGACCTGGAAGAGATGCGAGAGGCTGCAGCCATTTGTGAAAAGGCAGGCCCTGACATCATTGACATCAATTTTGGTTGCCCGGTAAAGAAGGTAGCGGGCAAAGGCTCCGGGGCAGGTATTTTGAAGGATATCCCTAAGATGGTTCGCTTGACAGAAGCTATTGTGAAGGCAGTAGACCTACCCGTGACGGTGAAAACCCGCCTGGGCTGGGATGCCGACACCAAGTACATTGTTGATGTAGCTGAACGACTGCAAGATGTTGGTATTCAAGCCCTTTCAATTCATGGGCGCACACGTTCTCAGATGTACAAGGGCGAGGCAGATTGGAGCTTGATTGGCGAGGTAAAGAACAACCCACACATGCATATCCCCATATTTGGCAATGGTGATGTGGATAGCCCAGAAAAGGTTGTAGCCATGAAAAATCGCTATGGCGTGGACGGCATCATGATTGGTCGAGCAGCCATTGGCTACCCATGGATATTCAATGAAATAAAGCACTTCATGGCAACAGGTGAGCATTTAGCTCCGCCATCCTTGCAGGCCAGGGTGGATGCAGCGAGGCAGCATTTGACAATGTCCATCGCTTGGAAGGGGGATGACCTGGGCCGTATTGAGATGCGACGTCACTATGGCAACTACTTCCGGAACTTCCCGCATTTCAAACCATTCAGAATGGCATTGGTGACGTCCAATGACAGCCAGGAGGTCTTTGACACCTTGGATGCCATCGTGACAGATTATGCAGCGATTTTTGAAGCTGAGCAAGCAAAGGCAGTGATGCCTTAACGCAGCAATTCAGTTTGAGGCCGTATGCGCTGCGCTGCTAACCAGGCAAGCAGGGTTCCAACCAATACCACAAAGCCCCAGGTGAGCCAAGCGAATGTCCATGACCAGGCAACAGGGTAGGCATCAACGATGTAACCTTGGCCTAAACTCAACCAACCAAAGGTTGATTGTCCAGCGATGATGGCGCGACCCATAAGGAGTCCGAAGCCCCCACCTAGGATGCTCATCCACAGCCCGCCCCAGGTGTAGGCAGCCTTGACCCTTGTCAAGGGCATTCCCATGGCAACCAAGGTGGCCGTTTCACGCTTGCGCTCCAGGGCCATCAGGGAGGTGGCCGCGTACAGCCCTAAGGAGGCGAGCAGCACGATGAAGGCAAGGATGGTGATGGTCACCAACCGTTCAGATTTCAACACATTGAACAAGGTCCGTTCCCAGTCTTTGGGTTCTTTGCAGAGATAGTCGCTAGCTGCCAGGCGAAAGGCTT
>TARA_B110000091_G_scaffold48109_1_pt1 | contig 18877 bp, 15 predicted proteins | sample TARA_B110000091 | Tara Oceans TARA_B110000091 (sample SAMEA4397278) | marine metagenome | biome: Polar Biome; feature: [DCM] deep chlorophyll maximum layer (ENVO:01000326); material: water (ENVO:00002006), including particulate matter (ENVO:01000060) such as... | depth 35 m
ATATGTAAAGAACTTTTCTTTGTTTCCTATCTCTCGATTGGGACGGCAAATGTACGTACTAAAAACGTAACTCCAACAAACAACTTTTAAATTTTATCTCCTGTTTTTGCCGTCAAATAAAAGAGCGTGCTTCTCTCAAAGCGGGTGCAAATGTAATTAGCTTTTTATCAATTTCAATGAGTGGTACATTCTTTTTTTTTGAGTTTCTTTCTCCCTATTGATAATCAAGGTGTTGACAATGACACAGGAATCACTTTACCCCTCATAACCCCATGCGCAGTGGTCGCAAAGTTGAAAATGTAAGGGCTCAAGTCTTTAGAAGTAAGTTTAGCTTTATACCCAGGAAAGGCGGTTTCAAGCATTTCTGTCTGAACAGCACCTAGCGCAAGGCAGTTAAAAGACCATTCGGTTTCGTGGAATTCGCACTGCAAACATTCTGTCAAAATGGCAAGTGATCCCTTCGAAGAGCTGTAAGCGGATAGTCCTGGAAACTTGACCGAACCCTGCACCCCACCTATCGAGCTAATATTTATAATGTGAGCCTTAGCCGTAAATCGTTTCATTAACGCCTGAATAAGCAAGAAAGGACCAAACACATTTGCTTGATAGCTATACTCCAATTCACTTTTTGTGATGTCCTGAAATGATTTATTTACAATGGTACCTGCATTGTTAATGAGCACGTCTACGGGGAAATCAGGAAGCAATGCCGAATCGATAGCAGTAACATCAAATGTAACCAAGGACAATTGACCAGGATAAATAGTTTGAAGTTCACCTAAGGGGCCAATGTTTCGGGTCAACACAACGACATTCCAACCGTTAGATAGAAATTCCTCGGCAGTAGCTAAGCCAATGCCTCTTGAAGCGCCGGTAATCCATGCAAATTTTGAGTCTTTATGATGTGCCATATAGTATATGTATAAAAAAACGGCCCAAACTAATCGTTTGGGCCGTCTAATATCGTGAGTAAATTATTAGTTTATACCAACATTGTTACTGGATTCTCTAAGAAGCCTTTTACAGATTGTAGGAACGCAGCGCCTGATGCTCCATCAATTACTCTGTGGTCGCAACTCAATGTAACCTTCATAACATTACCGGGGACAACCACACCATCTTTGACGACGGGTACTTGCTTAATACCTCCAACAGCTAAAATACCAGCATCAGGAGGATTTACAATAGCCGTAAACTCTTCGACACCAAACATCCCAAGATTGGAGATCGTAAACGTATTACCCTCCCAGTCTGAAGGCTGTAATTTCTTATTCTTTGCCTTACCTGCCAAGTCTTTGACTTGTGCTGATATTGCAGATAACGGCATTTGATCAGCATGACGCAGTACTGGTACTAGCAAACCGTCTTCGACAGCAACTGCAACACCTATATGGACATGATCGTTTTGGCGTATGAAGTCTCCCATCCACGCAGAATTAACTACGGGGTGTTTCTTCAGTGCTAGAGCACACGATTTAACCACCAAATCATTAAAGCTGATTTTAACCTCACCTGAAACATTCATGGCCTTTCTGGAATCAATAGCATTATCCATATTGATATCCATCGTGATATAAAAATGAGGTGCTGAAAATTTACTTTCACTTAAACGCTTGGCGATAACCTTCCGCATTTGACTTACCGGTGTGTCCGTATAATTTTCTACTCCAGCAGGAAAACTCTGTTGAGGGGTCATTCCTGGTTGAGGAGAGCTATGGAATGCTGGATTGAAGGAGTCAATATCACGTTTCACAACTCTTCCATGATCTCCGGAGCCTTGAACCATCGCAATATCTACACCTCTGTCTAATGCCAGTTTTCTGGCCAAGGGAGAGGCTTTAATTGAGTCATCAGTCTCCAAAGCTGGTACAGAACTGGTAGCAGCTAATGGAGCTGATGCTACTGGAGCTGATGCTACTGGAGCTGTACGTGAAGGAGCTGTTGGAGTTGGAGTTGGGTCTGTAAGGACTGTCTTTTTCTCTACTATTTCTTCAGTCTTTCCTGATTTAAGCGCTTCAATGTCTTCGCCTTCTTCGCCTAAAATGGCTAAAACGGTATCCACTGGAGCTGCCTCACCTTCATGGGTTCCTATGTAAAGAAGTTTACCTTCTTGACCAGGGAATGCCTCGAATTCCATCGTGGCTTTATCTGTTTCAATTTCAGCGAGTAAATCACCTTCATTGACACTGTCCCCTATTTGCTTGTGCCATTTTGCCACTACACCGTCAGTCATGGTGTCGGACAATCTCGGCATATTAATAACTATAGCCATGGATTCCTTTTTAGTCTTTGATAAATGGATAGTCTTCTTGAGCATAAACCCCTAAGTAAACTTCTGATGGATCTGGAAAATCACTCTTTTCGCCAAAATCAACACATTCTTTCACTAAATCTTTTACTCGTTGGTTTATTGCGTCAATTTCGTCTTGAGTCGCCCAGTTCTTCTCCTTTATTTTGTTTAAACAAAGTGTGATAGGATCTTTTGCCTGGTATTCTGCTACTTCTTGTTTGGATCTATATTTTTGAGGATCAGACATGGAATGTCCTTTGTACCTATACGTGCGTATCTCTAAGAGCGTTGGGCCTTCACCACCTCTAGCGCGCTCCATAGCTTCATGAACAGCGTCGTAAACAGCGATCGGGTCCATACCGTCTACTGCTCGGTTAGGCATATCATAGCCTTCTCCTAATTTATGAATACTCGTGTGATTTGCAGTGCGTTCTACCGAGGTACCCATGGCATATCCATTGTTTTCTACGATGAATACTACAGGTATTTTCCAAAGCATCGCCAAATTAGCCGCTTCATGCCATGCTCCTTGACGAATGGCACCATCACCCATGTAAGTGAGGGTAACATTATTTTTTCCGTTGTATTTATCTGCAAAAGCTAAACCAGCACCCAGAGGAATCTGACCTCCTACGATACCGTGACCACCCCAAAAACCATGCTTAGGAGAAAACATATGCATAGAACCTCCTTTGCCTCTGGAGGTACCAGTTACTTTACCCATGAGCTCAGCCATAATCCTGCGCGGGTCCTCGCCTAATGCCATAGGCTGAACGTGATTGCGATATGCAGTGATCATCTTATCTCCTTTCTCCATAGCAAAAGCAGAACCAGCTAGAATAGCCTCTTGTCCATTATACAAATGCAAAAATCCTCGTATTTTTTGCTGAATGTAAAGTGCAGCAGACATATCCTCGAACTTTCTCCAGAACAACATGTCTTCATACCACTTCAAGTAAGTGACCTTGGTAATGCGCTTTTTAGCCATTTGTCAGATGTATTTAGTGCGACAAAAATAACGTAAAACACCACCTAGCAAAATAAGATGGACGATTTAGTTTTGGTCTAACGATCAGGTTGCCTATAAAGTTCTATTGGGCAAGAAATCCGTCGATATTAAACCTCATCGAGAATCTCAATGTGTTCTCCAAAGGAGACCGTGTCGTAGGACTGGCGGGGATTAAATAGGCCATATCTATTGTAAACACATTGTAAACCAAACCGAAACCGAGCGTGATGTATTGACGATTACCCTTTAATTTATGCTCATTTAAAAATCCCGTTCTAGCAAAAAGAAAGTCATTATACATGTATTCCGCTCCAAAATTGTAAATATTTTCCTGAAGTAACTCCGAAAAACCACCAGGTTTTGAGCCCGTGTTAAAACTCTCAACAACGCCCATTAGCGGGGTAATGTTATCCGAATCTATACCTGCTATTATTTCACCATTGGTTCCTAAAACAGGAGGTGTAGGCACTAGCAATCTGTTGATGTCTAGGTATACCGACAACTTATTATAATCATCTATTTCCAAGTGATATCCACCTCCTAGACGAAGGTTGGTAGGGAGGAAATCAGAATTTCCACTCTCCGAATAAGCGATCTTCGCACCAAGGTTAGTCATAGCGATCCCTGCGCTAAATGCTTGGCGGCGACCATTCTTTATGTTTGCGTAGTCGCCTTGATAATAAAAGCCGAGATCCGCTGCTCCACTTTGCCCTGGCTTAGTCTGCAATCCCTGAACAACCTGCCCTTGAGCAATGTCGGAATAAATCCATCTTAGGGCCGTTCCTGCGCTCCAATGGTCACTCAACTTTAACGCATAGGCTACGTCTAAATAGAACTCATATGGATTGAATGTGCCTAAGCTATTTCCTCCTTCATCCGTAAAGTTGATTTCTCCTAATGAGAAATAACGTAATGAAGTTGATATTCCTTGACGGTCGCTTAAAGCTTTCGTGTAGTTCACGTAAGCAAGGTCAATATCAGGAACTAAACGCGACATCCATGGAGTGTAAGACAATGCCATACTCGCTTCCTTATTTTCTAGAAAAGCCAATTTAGCAGGGTTCCAAGCACTGGAATTACCGTCAGGTGTTGTCGCAACTCCTACATCTCCCATAGCCCCAGCACGTGAATCTGGCGAGACTAAGAGAATCGGAACCGCTGTAGTAACAACGTTATATTTTAAATTATCCTGAGCCATTGTTGGTAGTGTAAAAACTACAGTCAGAATAAGGAGTGTTAATTTTTTCATAGGTGTTTCGCTAGTCACAGCGCAAGTTTAACGTATAAATATGAGCTTTTCTTGTATTGAGGTAGATTTTCCGTCCTCATTTCTTTTCCAAGTAGCTCTAGCATGATAAAATCCTGATGTCAGTTTCCCCGAGGGAATGTCACTTATTTTAAAAACAGGCAAGGAAGTTTCGGATGCTTGTAGGGTTAATTGTTCACTCCAACTCCATATGATCTGACCTTGGTTATTGACGATATCCAGTCCTAGAATACCAGTTTTAGACTGCTGGTTGTGGTTCAGATGGAAACGGACTTCAGATGTAAATGGATTGGGATAGGCTAACAGATGATTGAGAATTGGCTCGTTATTGTCTAAAACAACGAAGGACAAGCTATCATATCCCCATTGATTCAATACATCCCATGCCCTTAACTCTAGTAAATGCTCTCCGACCGTTAGGTCATAAAAAGGGTACGCAAGAGTTCCTGAGGTGAAGTCGTCAAGGTCACTGATATAAAAATCATTCGCACTAACCGACTGACCGTCTAGCGTCAAGTTAATGTTATGGCCTATTCCAAGACCGACTGCATTGATTCCACTTTCATCGGAAAGCTTGCCAATTGCGATGGGGTTAGGTCCGCAAACCGACCCACTTACAAATAAGGTATCGTTGATAAATAGCCTTACTTCTGGACCTTCATTGTCTGTTACTATGCCGTCATATATTCCACCAATAAGCAGGCTTGCATCTCCCCCCCAGGCATCTCGGTTCGCATCGGATGCGTAGGAAGATACTTTTGGTGACCCAACACTTAAGTTAATGTCTAAAGGAATCCTGAACGTTAGTTCGAATGAGCCATTTTTAACAGAGGCGATTCCTCTGAAAATAGCATTGGTTTGGGTGGAGAAATTAAATGCAGTGCCTGAAGCATCATTAACTTTAGTCGATTGAGGTTGTGACTTATCATAAAAGTTTAGCCAAACATTTCCGTTAAAATCATTGATCAGACCAGGACTCACCGTCCCTGAAATGTGCCCCTGGACATTGACCCATGATAGTGCGTTTAGTGTGTCGTTAAACTCCGTCCAATGCTGTCCATTGATGCTGTCCATTACAACCGATAACTCCGGACGAGCAAGAGGTAGTGCAGGATCTCCTATGAGTGAAAACTTGATTTTATCTCCACTAATGTTGTTGTTCTTGGTCGTTCTTATGACGTCACCCAATCTTGGACTTTCCAGGGACATCATTTGTTGATTGAGTAACCTATTTATATCGTAAGTACTGTTCGTTGCAAATACACTCCTGGTTGTAGAGAACAGTGCTATTGCACCGCCTATTGGATTCAGTAATAATTGCTCACCAGCGCTCACACGATTGGGATCATCAAAACGAGTGAATTCGCAGGTAATCGTTGTAAACACGGGCATATTAATGGAATTGGTCCAATTCTGGATATCTTCCAATTGTAGAATACGCTCAGTCGCCCATCCCACTTCACCTCCATGTCCGATATAGGAAACTAATAGTGCCCCTTCATCGACCTCTCTAAACAATTTTTCTCTAGCGGTCGGGTATCGTTGAGAGCCAGGCTTTGCCTCTTGCTGATAGGAGTCCGCATAAATCTTGATTAAACTTAATTCTGGACGGGTTGTGTCTAGTCTTTTCGCCAACGCATCTTGTACCACGGCAAACTCCTTTTCCCACGCGTGATCTGCATCATCTGCAACAAGAATCGCTTTACTTCTCCATGGGCCAAGTCTGTTTTGATCAAACAGATAGCGATCAATTTTATCCACCATTTGAGTGGCTTCAGTTATCGATTTAACAGGAATTCTACCAATCCCAAGATCAAGATTTTCGGAGAACCAATTAATTCCCTCGCCTTCATCTAGATAGCCAAAATAATCATCAGTTATATACGAGGAATACAAGCTGAAACTGCCATAACTTTCAAAGGTTGGAACAAGGTTGGACCTATTTGGCAACTTGTCCTTGTAATCGAAAGAGGCATCACCAAAAAGGGTTAAGTACCTCAAATCTTGGGCATACGTTGATTTCAATTCAAATAGAAACCTTCGCATTGCAGCTATATCAGGAGTGCCACAGTTTATTAACGCGTAAATATTCTCCAAACTAATCGCCTTAGTCTGTAGTCCTGAAACAGCGTGAATATTGGCCAAGCGATTCGCTTGTGACATGAGAGAATCCGGTGCGATGATTAAATTCACGATACCGCTGTAGTATGGCATTTGATTTAATGCAGATATGCCCTCAAATTTGGGCAAATACGCGTCATCCGCCACACAGAGGACATATTCACGATTGACGTCTTCTGACGACTCCCAAGAGACCATTCCAGTTGAATTGATCGAAGATATTTCTGTGACCTCCTTTTTATCCGTTATTTCAAAAACAAGCGGTTGGTTGTCTGAGTAGGATACCTTTATTAAGGATACACTGCCTGAGCCACGTGCAAAATTTTGAAATCGCTTTTGAGCTTGATCACTAGAATGGTATTGATTACTGGTCCTGTAATTAACAATGATCTTATCAAGCCACATCGCTGCACTGGCATTGCCAGCTTTTTCGTAAGATAGACTCACCTGTGGCGTTGCGCTGCTCTGGAGCAACGAGGATTTAAGTGTCTTTTCCGTGACATAATGGGATACTGATGAAGTACCCACAGCAGGGAATACTATGGACCCAGCTCCAACGATAGATAATGATGTGTTTGACGTCGATGCTCGAGCTACAGCTGAAACTTCTATTTCTAATGGAGTGCCTGTTTTAGGCATAAACGGCAGTGTGTAAGTCCTTACCGTGGTAAAGTCATACAAATCACCAAACCATCTTCTTCCAGTACTCACTAAGTTAACAACAGCGGTATCGTATACCCAGATTTGCGCTGATTCACTAATATCTCGGGTTGCAGGCTGGCCTTGATAAAGAAATGATGACATTTTATTGTCATACAAATTAGCACCAGTAGCAGTTACCATGAAGTATTCCCGTTCCGAATATGGATGACTCTGATACGAATACGTACTGTCCAGTAACTCGATTTCAAAAGGTGTATTTATATAAAAAAGAATCTTTGAGTTCTCATCGAGTAGCTCATCAGAATCAATTATTTTAAGGTTGACTAGAGAAACTGAAGACGTGGTAGTAGAATTAATATTGGAAAGCGCTCCATCCGTTTGGTTCCATACTACCAATCTAGAAAGTGAGTCGCCAGCGTTAAGAATTCCCTTGGCCATCAATTCAGAACCCGTTAATTGATGCATCCCTGATTTCGAGGTTGAATACAAGGCGTATTCGCCTGCCCCCCAATCCATTTGTGCTTGGACAATGGAGGAAAGTAGAAGTAAGCACAACGTAACGTAGTTCTTCATGAGGACAAATTTATACTACTTTGATAACAAAACATGATGTATAAACGTTTAAACACAACGAGAATTGAGGCAACAATCGTACTTTTTTTCCTTATACTTGTTGCTTGAAAACACATGTAAATCAATGAATGCATTGAAAAAGCGCACGTTATCGCTATTGATTGGATTGACTTTCAGCACCTTAGGTGTTGCACAAGATGCTCATTTTAGTCAGTATTACGCGAACCCTATTTATCTAAATCCAGCCTTTGCAGGCTTGGAAAGATGTCCTACGGTGCACTCTAACTATAGAAATCAATATCCTGAACTGGGTGTTTATCAAACTTATTCTGCCTCATATGATCAATATGTGGACAAGTTGAACGGTGGAGTAGCCATCATGGCACTTAAAGATGACGCTGGTAATGGAGCACTAAATCTCACCGAGGTAAGTGCTATTTATAGTTATCATCTTGAGGTCAACAGGAATTTTAACTTGTTGAGTGGCTTTCAAGCTACTTTCCGTCAGAGGAGTTTAGATTGGGGTCAGTTCACTTTTCCTGATATGATCGATCCATTTTACGGATTTGTACTGCCTACTAATGAAGTAGCACCGGGAAATAACTTCAACAACCATCTGGACCTTAGTTTTGGAATGCTAGGGTTTACAGACCGCTGGTATATCGGTGTCGTGGGGCACCACTTAACGGAGCCAAATGAGGCGTTCTTAAGCCAAAGTCGACTTCCATTGAAATTGACTGCACATGCTGGAGCAAATATTCCGATCGGCAGAAAAAGATTACACAACAGTTTACAATCTTATATCGTACCCAACGTTGTATACCAACAACAAGGTTCCGCTTCTCAGTTAACCGCTGGAGTGAGCTTTGCAAGAGGTCCGTTAGCTGGTGGATTGGCATTGCGTCAAGGTTCTTTCAATCCTGATGCGATTATTTTCATCCTCGGAATTACTCCACCTGATTTACCATGGACGTTCGGGTACAGTTATGATTATACCATAAGTGACTTGACCAATACGCTCGGGGGGTCTCATGAAGTAAGCCTTGGTTACAAGTTTCCTTGTAGAACAAGATCAAGTAAACTGAAGCCTCTTAAGTGTCCAAAATTCTAATTACGAAATAACGTTAGTTCATGAATAAGTTCATTCAATTTTCGATTGCAACATTTGCAGCGGCCTTATTAGCCAGTTGTGCTGGTACTGAATCTAATACCACTGGCTGGGCTATTAACAATAAGAAAAATGGCGGGTTCCAATCGAACCTTAGCTACAAAGGTCAGGAAACTGGTCCAGGTCTAGTTTTCGTAGAAGGTGGTACTTTTATGATGGGCCAAGTAGAAGAAGATGCCGTAAAAGACTGGAATAACATTCCACGTCGTGTTACTGTGAGTTCATTCTACATGGACGAAAACGAGGTTACAAACGTAGACTACAGAGAATATCTGTACTGGTTACGTCGTGTATATGACTACGATTACTATCCTGAAATATATAAGTCAGCCTTGCCTGATACCTTAGTATGGAGAGATAAATTAGCCTACAACGATAATTTCGTAGAGAATTACCTACGACATCCTGCCTATAACTATTATCCAGTAGTAGGTGTGAACTGGCTTCAAGCCCAAAGATTTTGTTCATGGAGAACGGATCGCGTGAATGAGTCCATTCTTATAGAAAAAGGGATTTTGAGAGAAATGCCAGATCAAATGGATGCAGACCACTTCAATACAGAGGTATACCTGTACAAGCAAGGTGAATACGTTCAACAAAACAAGAAAGGACTGAAGGATCTTAATCCTACAAGTATTTACGGTAAAGAAGGACGTCCAGCTCGCATAGAAGATGGAGTAGTTCTACCAAAGTATCGCTTACCTACTGAAGCTGAATGGGAATACGCCGCTTATGCTGACGGTGGAAAGCGTATGTACAACCGTGTTGTTGATAAAAACAAATACACTTGGAATGGAAACGCAACGCGCAATTCTTCCAAGCAGGACAGAGGCGATATTCTTGCCAACTACAAAAGAGGTAGAGGAGATAACATGGGAACCTCAGGATGGTTAAATGACCAAGCTGATGTTACCATGCAAGTGCGCTTTTACCCACCGAATGACTTTGGTCTTTATGATATGGCGGGGAACGTTGCGGAATGGGTAATGGATGTCTATCGTCCTGTTACATCTTCTGACGTCACTGATTTCCGTGCCTTCCGTGGAAACGAATTCAAACACTACGATAAGAATTACCAAGACATAGGTTCACTTGAGGTATTACAGGATCCGCAAAAAGAAGTTAGAAATGGTGACACCGTTATTGTTCGCTTGCCAGGTCAACTTCCAACGCGCGATGTAACCGTAGAAGAAACTGTAACGAGACGCAACTATAGCAAGTCAGATTATAGAGATTACTTGGATGGAGATACCGAAAGTTCGAAAGACTACTCCAACCCCACCACAGAAGGTGAAGCTCCAATGTATGACTATGGTAACAAAACCTTGATAGGCAATACAACACGCGTATACAAAGGTGGAAGTTGGAAAGATAGAGCTTACTGGTTAAGTCCAGGTACTAGACGTTACCTAGAGGAAGACCAAAGTAAAGACTACATAGGTTTCCGTTGTGCTATGGATCGTGTAGGATTTCAAAATGAAAACAGCAGTAGAAGCAAACGACCATCAAAGGTAAAACGCCATAATTTCAAGCGTTACCAAATGTAATTGATGCGTAAGTTCAAAAAATATCAAGCCCCGCTTCCGCGGGGCTTTTTTATGCCCTAAATTCACTAGAATCTATTCATTAACTATGACTCCATTTGCTGCGTTTCTAGAGTGTGGTATGGTCACTACTGATACTAGAAATATCATTCCAGGTTCAGTTTTTTTCGCCCTAAAAGGAACGAATTTTAATGGCAATGATTTTGCCCTAGAAGCCCTTACCCAAGGAGCTCGTTATGCTGTTGTTGATGAAACTATGGATCAAGACATCAGAATCATCCAAGTTTCTGATGTCTTGGAAGCGCTTCAATCTTGTGCAAAGTCGTGGCGAAATCACTTGAATATCCCTGTATTTGGTCTTACCGGAAGCAATGGTAAAACCACGAATAAAGAATTGATGCACGCCGTACTGAGTACGAAATATAAAACGCATGCAACTTTCGGGAATTTAAATAACCACGTGGGAGTTCCCTTGACCATACTGTCCATGTCCAAAGACACTGAGATAGCCATCATAGAAATGGGAGCTAATCATCAACTGGAAATCGCCTTACTTGCGGGCATATCTCAACCAACCATTGGGTATATCACTAATTATGGAAAGGCTCACATGGAAGGGTTTGGAGGCCTCGAAGGGATTATCAAAGGTAAATCTGAGCTATATGACTTTGCCTTTGAGCATCAAACGCAAGTCATGGTAAACTTTGACGACTCCTTACAATCAGAAAAGACTAAAGACCATAATCGTTTCGGTTTTGGTCATTCAAAAGGAGGGGTTACATGGAAAAGCACTTCTGACAATGAATTTGCCTCAATTCAACTCGAAACCAAAGGTAACTCCACCTCCATAAAAAGTCAACTTAGTGGCCATTTTAACGAATCAAATTTGGCAGCTGCCGCCACATTAGGCTTGCACTTCGATGTGCCTTTAAAGGATATTAAAACAGCCTTAGAAGCCTATGTTCCTTTAATGAATAGAGTCGAATGGCGAAAAACGCAGTACAACGCCGTTTTAATGGATGCTTATAATGCAAACCCAACAAGCATGAGCTTGTCGATTCAAAATTTTGGCAAATGGCATACCAGTGGACTCATGATCTTAGGAGATATGTATGAGCTCGGTAAAGCCTCTAAAGTTGAGCATGAAGCAATTGTTAGAGAAGTGATTAGTCTCGATATGGCCCAGAATTGTATTCTCATTGGAGAACATTTCTATGATTGCGATTTTGAGGGACTTAAATTCAAGACCACAAAGCATCTGATCGATTTCTGGCAAAAAAAAGGCGCCCCAAGGGACGCCTCAATTTTATTAAAAGGATCAAGGGGAATCGCTCTAGAACGACTCCTGCCCCATCTCTAATATTTAACTGTTTTTGATCATATCACGAGAGATGACGATACGCTGAATTTCTGAGGTTCCTTCATAAATCTGAGTGATTTTTGCATCACGCATAAGGCGCTCTACATGGTACTCCTTAACGAAACCATATCCGCCATGCACTTGAACCGCTTCTGTGGCTACCCACATGGCAGCTTCTGAAGCACCAAGCTTTGCCATAGCACTTTCTTTGTCATAGTTTTTACCCTCGTCCTTAAGCCAAGCAGCTTTGTATACCAACATACGTGCTTGCTCTACTTTCATCTCCATATCTGCCAATTTAAAGGCAATCGCTTGATGTTCATGAATTGGCTTTCCAAAGGTGGTGCGCTCTTTTGAATACGCCAGCGCTAAATCCAATGCTCCCTGTGCTATTCCAAGGGCCTGTGCTGCGATGCCAATGCGGCCTCCACTCAAGGTTTTCATAGCGAATTTGAATCCAAATCCATCTTCGCCTATTCTGTTTTCCTTAGGAACCTTCACATCGTTAAACAATAAGGTGTGTGTATCCGATCCACGAATCCCAAGCTTATCTTCTTTTTTACCGACTATAAAGCCATCCATGCCTTTTTCAACGATAAGCACGTTAATACCTCTGTGGCCTTTTTCTCTATTGGTCTGGGCTATAACAAGAGCAATTTCGCAAGTACCGCCGTTTGTGATCCAATTTTTCGTTCCATTCAACAGGTAATGATCTCCCATATCAATGGCAGTTGTACTCTGCGAAGTCGCATCTGAACCCGCTTCGGGCTCACTTAAACAGAATGCGCCGATCTGCTCACCAGATGCCAGTTTGGTTAAATACTTGGTCTTTTGAGCTTCATTCCCAAAGGTGTCCAAGCCCCAACATACAAGGCTGTTATTGACACTCATCACAACGGATGCAGATGCATCAATTTTTGAAAGTTCTTCCATGGCAAGAACATATGACATGGTATCCATGCCTGATCCGCCATAAGCTGGATTGACCATCATACCCATAAAGCCTAACGCTCCAAGTTTCTTGATTTGGTCGTGGGGAAATTGCTGTTTATCATCGCGTTCAATCACTCCAGGAAGGAGTTCTGTTTGGGCAAAATCACGAGCCGCATCGCGAATCATTAAATGCTCTTCTGATAGGTTGAAGTTCATCGAAAATTCTGTTTATAATTGGTCATGCAAATGTACAATGGAACGAGCAATGTTTTAGGATTAATGAGCGGTACCTCTTTAGATGGTATGGATGCCGCGTTAGTGCGCTTTTCAGAAGGGGATCAAGTACTGTGGGAGCTTCTGGAATATCGTCATTTCCAGTACCCTAAGGAGCTGTTAGAATTGGTAAAAAAGGCGTTTTCAAGTCCTGATCTTCTTCCAGCCGTGGACATTGCGTTTGCGGAATGGAGCATTGAGTGCATAAAAACAACGGCACAAGATTCTCCTCATCATATAGATTTGATCGGAACCCATGGTCAAACAATATTTCACCAACCAGAGCGAAAATGGACCTATCAAGCCGGATGCATGCCTTTTATTTCTACCAGGACCGGTATTCCTGTAGTTGCTAATTTTAGAATACAAGATATTCTACTAGGAGGTCAAGGCGCGCCGTTAGTTCCTTTTGGAGACATGGTGCTTTTCGGCGAATATGAGGCTGCACTTAATATTGGAGGGTTCGTAAATGTGAGCCTCGGAAAACCACTATTAAAGGATGGTGTATCTGCTGCATTTGACATTTGTCCAGCCAACATTGTATTGAATCAATTCGCTCAAGAATTGAACGCTGACTTTGATAATAATGGTGAATGGGCAAGAGAGGGTGCCATCAATCAATGGGTTTTAGATGAATTAGATAGTTTAGCATACTACGAATTACCGGGACCTAAAAGTCTTGGATCCGAATGGGTAGAGTCTGAATTTATCCAACATCTTGATATCCTTTCACCTAAAGACGCTTTGGCAACCTGCGTGGAACACATGGTTCATCAAATAGACAGCGTTCTTCATAACAAGCGGGTGTTTGTCACCGGTGGTGGAGCATTAAATAAATATCTAATAGAACGACTAGAGTATGCTGGTGTTCAATGTGTACTTCCTAGTAAGACCATGGTTGACGCTAAGGAAGCTATCATTTTCGCACTTTTAGCCTATAAACGAATACGTGGAGAAAATAATGTCCTAGGTCATACGACTGGAAGTATAATTGACCACAGTTCAGGGTGTATATTCAACCCTTAGATCTTACCTTTAACAGCCTAGAATAAAAGAAGACATGAAAGAACAACTACGCGCCTTTGAGGAGCGTCCAGCTGAAATAGTTTTTCACTGGCACGACTCGGAAACAGAAGCTAAAGGATGGGTCGTCATCAATAGTTTACGTGGTGGCGCTGCCGGTGGAGGGACAAGAATGAGAAAAGGACTAACTCAAGGAGAGGTACTTTCTTTAGCCAAAACTATGGAAATCAAATTCACCGTTGCCGGACCTGCCATAGGCGGTGCGAAAAGTGGGATTGACTTCGACCCCCAAGATCCTAGAAAAGATGGTGTCTTACGTAGATGGTATAAAGCTATTTATCCGCTTCTCAAAAACTACTACGGTACTGGTGGCGACTTAAATGTTGACCAGAAAACGGAAGTTATCCCCTTCACTAGTGAATTAGGGATATTGCATCCACAAGAAGGTGTTCTAAATGGACATTACCAGCCAGGAGGCTTCGCAAAAGCAAGAAAAATAAAACAACTTCAAGACGGAGTAAGTCTGGCCGTTCACTCCAAGGACCATACGCCAACAGCCGCAGGTAACCTTAAGGTAGGCGACCTTATTACAGGATATGGCACCGCGATGAGCGTCAAGCATTTCTATGAGATTTGGGGTGGTGATGTTAAAGGGAAACGTGTGATTATTCAAGGATGGGGCAATGTAGGTTCCGGAGCTGCGTACTATTTAAGTCAAATGGGCGCAAATATTGTCGGGATTATTGACATTGCCGGCGGGCTTATCAAACCCAATGGATTTTCTTTTAAGGAGATTATAGATTTATTCAATGCGAAAGACGGTAACGCCCTTAACGCAGAAAACATGTTGAGCTTTGAAGACACCAACAAAGCTATTTGGAGTATGGGTGCAGAAGTATTTATTCCAGCAGCAGCGTCAAGGCTAGTAAATAGTTCTCAGCTGGATCAAATGCTGGACCATGGTTTAGAAGTGATTTCTTCTGGTGCAAATGTTCCATTTGCAGATAAAGAAATATTCTATGGACCAATAGCCGAATTAGCAGATCAAAAATGTGCTGTAATTCCAGACTTTATTTCCAATTGTGGAATGGCACGAGTTTTTGGATACCTCATGGAGGATCATGCAAAAGTCGAGGATGTTTCGATTTTTGATGATGTGAGCGAAACCATTCACAAAGCTTTGTCTGATGTCTACAGCTCAAGTAATGAGAAAACGCACATAACATTTCACGCATATTCAAATGCACTTAAACTTTTAATATGATCTACACATTAATGCTTGTAGTGTTTGTCCTAGGTTACGCTGCTATAGCCTTCGAACACCAACTCAAGATTGACAAGGCAGCGGCAGCGTTAATAACCGGTGTACTTACATGGACACTCTATGTTTTAGCGAGTAACAACATTCACGAGGTTGAGGGACAACTGCTTCATCACCTTTCTGAGATATCGTCTATATTATTCTTTCTTATAGGCGCAATGACCATTGTTGAACTTGTTGATGCACATGAAGGCTTCGCTGTAATCACGGATAAGATAAAAACCACAAACAAGGTGAAGTTGATGTGGATTATCGGCATCTTAAGCTTCTTCTTTTCCGCTGCATTAGACAACTTGACGACCTCTATTGTTATGGTAAGTTTGCTGCGTAAACTTATTGAAGACAAAAAGCAACGCTGGTTCTTTGCCGGTATGGTTGTAGTTGCTGCAAACGCAGGAGGAGCATGGTCTCCTATTGGAGATGTTACGACTACCATGCTTTGGATTAAGGGGCAAATTTCAGCAGGAGCGGTGATACAAAGTTTGATCGTGCCATCGCTTGCTACCCTACTGGCTCCGTTGGCCATTCTTTCATTCCGACTCAAGGGAAATGTCGAGCGACCTATGAAGTCCGAGAATGCCGAGCATTACACAGACCCAACTACTCCTTTTGAGAGAAACTTTGTGTTTTTCGCAGGTGTCGCTGGACTCATATTTGTTCCTGTTTTCAAAACAGTAACACACTTACCTCCTTTCATGGGAATGATGCTTTCCTTGGGTGTTTTATGGATCATTACAGATATTCTACACAGACGAAAACCTTCTGAGATTAGACATCATCTGAGTCCAATAGGAGTACTTCAAAAAATAGACACCCCATCTGTATTGTTCTTCTTGGGTATTTTATTGGCCGTAGCTTCTTTACAAAGTATGGGGCAGTTGGGAGATTTAGCCAACGCATTAGACCATAGTATTGGAACTGATACCCAAAACGGAGTATATGTTGTGGGATTGATCATAGGACTACTTTCAGCCATTGTCGACAACGTGCCCTTGGTAGCAGCTGCCATGGGAATGTACGAAGTGACGGAAACCGGATTATTCATGCAAGACGGTACTTTCTGGCAATTCCTAGCCTATTGCGCTGGAACAGGTGGTTCAGCACTTATCATAGGATCTGCAGCCGGTGTAGCCGTGATGGGGTTAGAAAAAATACCATTTGGTTGGTACGTAAAGAATATAACCCTACTCGCGCTCGTTGGTTATATAGCGGGAGCCGGAGTTTATATCCTTCAAAACATGTTATTCTAACGAATTTCGAACTTGTTGATATTTCAAAGGCCCTCGCGAAGCGGGGGCCTTCTTTTTATAGATATTTGAGTAAATCACACGAAACTAATGAGCGCAATTTTCTTTCAAATTCAAACTGGTACAGACGCTGTTCTTACTGAAGAACCAACTGAAAAAACCATGACCATTCTAGAGCTGATGACTTCTGGTGGCGTAGGTGGAATATTGATCATGGTAACCCTTGGGATACTCAGTATTTTCGCCGTTTATATATTCTTAGAGCGCTTTGGTGCCATGAGAAATGCGAACAAGGTCGATCCTAATTTCATGAATAACATTAAAGACATGGTGATGGATGGCAAGTTAGATGCCGCTGGCGCCCTATGTAAAGCTGAAAGCACTCCTGTTGCCCGAATGATAGCAAAAGGTATAAGCCGAATAGGCAAGCCACTTGGCGATATCACACAAGCGATAGAAAATCAAGGTAAACTAGAGGTTACTCGGCTTGAAAAAGGACTACCCATGCTTGCAACAATTTCTGGTGGAGCTCCTATGATTGGTTTTTTAGGTACCGTTATAGGTATGATTCTTACCTTCAAAGAAATGGCAAATGCTGGAGGACAAATCAAACTTGACATGATGGCTGAAGGAATATATACTGCCATGACAACAACTGTGGCAGGTCTTTTGGTAGGTATTATTGCCTACTTCGGTTACAACTTTTTAGTTACCAGAGTAGATCGGGTAGTCTATAAGCTTGAGTCTAGTGCAATGGACTTCCTAGACCTTCTACACGAACCTGCATAACACCGAGCTATGAATCTTAGATCCAGAAGTAAAGTAAGTGCCGAAGTGAACATGTCGTCAATGACCGATCTGGTGTTCCTGCTCCTTATATTTTTTATTCTTGCCTCTACACTTGTAACCTCAAGTGCATTGGACATTGTGTTACCCAAAAGCGGTGCACAAACGGTTAAAAAGAAGAATATCGCCCTTACGGTAAATGCCGCATTAGAGTTTGACGTGAATGGCACCATCGTGAGTTATGACCAAGTAGAGCGCATGCTTATTAATGAGGCTGGTAAGCTCAATAGCGATGAAGAAGCTGTTGTTGTTTTGCGGGTAGACCAGAGTGTACCCACGGGCGAAACCGTACGCGTCTTGGATATAGGATACCGTAACAACCTAAAAATGATTATCGCAACCGACCCAAAATAACATGACGTTTAACGAAAATACAAACCGAAATAAGGCACGTACTTGGACCATAGTTATCCACGTGCTTCTATTGCTGTGGTTTGCATTTACAGGGCTGAAATATCAGGATCCACCTCCTGAAGAAGGTATAGCTATCAATTTCGGCTATGAAGAGACGGGTAAAGGAGATAATTCACAAGCAGCCGCTGTAACTCCTCCTCCCCCCACTCCAGTTGAGACCCCTGTAGCCGCTCCTGTGGCGCAAGAAGAAGTCATCACCCAGGATACTGAAGATGCTCCTGTTATCGAAAAACCAAAAGAAAAAACCGTCGAGGAAACACCTAAGGAGCCTGTAGAAGAAACTCCCGAAGAGAAGCCTATAGTAGAGCCTGATCCAGACCCACAGCCCACAGCTGAACAAATTGAACAACAAGCGCAGCAAGACAAATTAGACAGGATGTTCAATACGAACAATAAAGGCACAGGAACCGGTGAAGGCGAAACTACTAGTGGTGGTGATCAAGGAGATCCAAATGGAGACTTGAATTCTCAAAGACGTACCGGAAACGGTGGAATTGGAGGCAATGGAAAATATTATATGTCAGGAAAGCCTATCGATCTTCCTGAGCCAGAAACAGGTTGTAATTATGAAGGTGTTGTGGTGGTTAAAATTGCTGTCGATCCTACAGGCAGGGTATTTGAAGCCGAATTAGCACCAAACAATCAAATTCCTGATGGATTAGCAATGTCAAACTTTGGGTCGAATACTTGTTTAATCAATAAGGCAAGATTAGCGGCAAGGGCCTCAACATGGAGTGCTGATAGTAACAACCAGAGAAGGGTTGGCTTCATCGTTTACCGATTCGAACTACAATGACCTACATAGAAGCGGTTAATTGGCTCTAT
>TARA_B110000091_G_scaffold38590_1_pt1 | contig 18673 bp, 16 predicted proteins | sample TARA_B110000091 | Tara Oceans TARA_B110000091 (sample SAMEA4397278) | marine metagenome | biome: Polar Biome; feature: [DCM] deep chlorophyll maximum layer (ENVO:01000326); material: water (ENVO:00002006), including particulate matter (ENVO:01000060) such as... | depth 35 m
TCGAGGGTTCGAGGGTTCGAGGGTTCGAGGGTTCGAGGGTTTAGATTCTTGGCAGGCCGTCATTTTCAACAGGCCCATTCACAGGTCCGCCCCTATTTATTCCGCGGACTAGCATCAAGTGGTAATCGATTCTGCACCGAACGCCAATGCGCTACGGCGCGATGTTGTGAATCAAAGCAATTCGGTCAACTCGGTCTAATCCATCCCAAACATCAACCCAATCGCACTACGCCCAGAGATCGAGCAATTGATCATTCGCTGGAATCAGGCGCTTGGCCTGTTCATCCATGATTGCGGTCTGATCGGCGCCGCCTGCAGCACGATTTAACCCCGCAGCCTCGTCCTGCTCAGCGTCTGATGCAGCTTGCTGACGGTGCTCGGATAAGGACTGATCCGACACAAAGGTTTGCTCAAGCTGTAAACCGTCGTCATCGAAACTCTTTTGCAACTTTTGAAGACTGGCTTCTAGTGCTTCCCGAACCGCTGGGTTTTTCGCAAAAAACATCAAGGTGGTCTGTTCTTCTTCTTGTTTCAAAACAATTTCAACGCTACCCAAATTGGCTGGGTTTAACTTTAACTCCACAAACCGTAACTGATCGCGCACCATGAACTTGGCTTGTTGCGCGAGCTCCTGCGCCCAGGCGGGTTGGGAAAAAGGCGTCACCAACTGTCCTTGCGCCGCGCCCCCGGAGACGCCAAATCCAGATGGCAGTTTAAATGCGCCGCCCAGGGCATTACTATCGATGAGGCTCGGCAGCACAGCCGCCAAAGCCCCTGGTCCGGGTTGTTGCCCCGGCCCGGTCAAGGCAGGCGTTGGGATCTGGACCATTTGGCTGTGGGTGTTCGCGCTTTTTGCGAACAGATCAGCAATTCCGTCCTGCCGGAGCCAGCCCAGATCAGCGTTGGTTTGTTTACCATCGCCTGTTAATCGGTTTGAAGCACCCCGTTCGCCCAGGGCAGCGCCTTGTGATCGCACGCGGCGATCAAGGTCTGCCAATCGGTCCTGCGAGACCACCGCTGCAGCGGTGATCGCGGCCGCCGATAACGGCGCCTTTGCCGCCTGATCGGCCAGCGCGGGCATTGTCATGGTTGCGTTCAGAGCGCTCGGATCTGACCGTAAGCCAAGGGCGTCGATGCCGGCGGCCGGCCGTTGCGCCGTCAAATTTTGCTGAGCATTGCCACTGCCTTTTAGATCAGCCGGGGTTGAACCCGCAACGAGGGACCTCAACAGATCCGCGCCCGTGGCATCACCAAGGCGGCCTTTTAACCCAGGTTGAAGACCCAAAATTTCAGCAACACCCGCGTCAGGATCCCCAACGGTCTGGGATGGCCCGCCCAACGTTTGCGCAACCATAACCGGGCTCGAAGGCCCTTGCGTCGTCTTCGCCGGGATCGCTAAGGCTGGTTCTTTCACGGCCGTCAGGGGTTGAAGGCCTTGGTGGCTGACCGCCGCAGTCCCCTTTTGGCCCATTAAAGCGTTTGAATCCGGCAAACCCTTGCCTTCAAGCGGCAACCCTTGCCCCTCAGCGTCTTGCTTGGTCTTCATGGGTTCGGTTGCGGCAGCGGGGGTTTCTGAGCCCTTATTCAAGGGCGGTTGCTGGGCGTCACCGGGTTTCGGCGTTGCCTCTGCACGGGTTTCAGGGCCGACATTTGACCCTGCACCGGTCGCGGCATTGTTCGGATCCAAGTCCTTAACAACCTGTTTTTTATGGTAATTATTGTGTTCCGCTGTGGATTCAGAAAGCACCTTGCCAAAACCTTCCGAGCGCGCAGACCCATTTTGGGCCGGATCCCGCGCAGCCGGGTTCTGGCCGTCATAAACGGGAATCGCGTGGATGTTGATGTCGGTAACAGTCGCCATAGTGTTGGGCTGCAATCGCTTTTCATAAAAGATTGCTTTGACTAATGCAGCTTTCAGGCCAACTTGTTCAACGCTAAAGAAGGGCTGCGACTTACCGTTACGGCCCAGGCTCGCGATCAACGATGTGGGAAGCTCATCCCCTGATGCGGGGCGGGCAAGACCAACCGCTTAACGCGTTTAGGTCGAAAAGACTTCGGGTCCCATCAGGCCAAACCGTTCCTCCAACTGTCGTTGGGATTGCTTGCGCGCCAGGGCCTTTTCTTGCTGATCGGACTGATCGGTTACCTGCTGCAGCGCTTCAATGCGCTGATGCGCGTGCTGCCAGGCCAATCGGCTGTGCTCAAGTTGCTGAGCCAGGTTCACCAAAACCTGACGCTGCTGCACGGTGGCATCATCTAACTTTTGCAGGAAACAGTAAAAATCATGGATTCTGAAGGCGGAAACACCCGCATTGCCTTGGGCTTTAAATTTTGCAGTGTACTCCTCACGGTAGGTCAACAAATTACCCAAGGCTTCCTCTGCCTGGCGCAAGCTAACTTGATCGGCCTTAAATCTTGCGACAACGGGCTGGCTTTGTTGGGTTTCAATATCAACCAACTTTTGCATTCTTTGACTACGTTTCATGTTCATCCGTTAACATTTCCTGTCGTTTTGTTAGGTCTACAGTTCACTGCGGTCAACCGCGCACATGACTTGTCTTACCGGCCTCGCAAGATGCTTTAAGGGTCTACCCCCTCTGGCGCGAGATACGGCGTGAGGGCTTGCAGTTCAGCCAAGCTTTCATCCAACGAATAGTGCTCGTCCAAGCCCTGTTGAATAAACTGTCTTAATGCCGGGTAGGCCGCAATCGCTGCATCAATACGCGGATCACTGCCGGCAACATAGGCGCCAACACTGATTAAATCCCGGTTCTGATCATAGGTTGCGCTCAAGCTTCTAAAGCGCTGAGCAAGTTGTTGGTTTTCTGGCGGCGTAATCTGCGTCATCAAACGGCTCACCGACGATTCAAGATCAATCGCTGGGTACAACCCAGATTCCGCTAATTTACGAGACAACATGATATGGCCGTCCAAAATTGCCCGGGAGGCGTCCGCCACCGGATCTTCATTGTCATCACCTTCCACTAACACCGTGTAGATGGCCGTAATTGAGCCCCCCGATGCCCCCATCCCAGCGCGCTCAACCAATTGCGGTAGCTTGGCGAACACCGACGGCGGGAAACCCCGTGAAACCGGCAACTCGCCAATTGACAGCGCAATTTCGCGTTGAGCTTGGGCGAACCGAGTTAGCGAATCCATTAGCAACAATACATTCTGACCTTGATCGCTAAAGTGTTCTGCGATTGCAGTCGCGCGCAAGGCGCCATGAACCCGCATCAAAGGCGGCGAATCGGCTGGGGTCGCCACCACGACCGAGCGCTTTAAACCAACCTCGCCCAAGGTATGTCGAATAAATTCTTGGACTTCTCGGCCCCGTTCCCCAATCAAGCCGACCACCACCACATCCGCTTCTGCGTAACGGGTCATGAGCCCTAAGAGGGTACTCTTACCCACGCCGCTGCCTGCAAACAAGCCCATGCGTTGGCCTCGGCCAATGGTTAACAACGCATTCACCGCTTTAATACCGGCGTCAAACGTCTGCTCAATCGGCCCTCGATCTAAGGGGTTCATGGGCCGACCTTCAAGTGATCGACTGGCCTCGGTGAAGATTGGGCCTTTGCCATCAAGCGGCATGCCCGCGCCATCAATAACCCGGCCTAAAAGCGCAGGCCCCACACCAACCCGATCGGTGTCGGGTAACGGAATCACTCGGGCGTTGGGGGTCAAACCCCGGCTGTCACCAATCGGCATCAAATACAGTTTTGCATCAGAAAACCCAACCACCTCAGCATCAACGCTTGCGCCTGAATCTGCCACAATTCGACAGCGACTGCCCATCGCCGCTTGGCAGCCGACGGCTTCAAAGGTTAGCCCCACCATCCGAACTAAGCGTCCTTCCAGCACCGGCGCGGTTGGCATAAGTTGGCTGCTCAAGCTCGAAAGCTTGGCAGCCAGCGTCTCCGAGCGTGCTTGTAAACCGGCTGGGCTGGCATTGCTCATTCTGCGGGCGCTCTTAAGGCTTTTTGAACAATGTCTTTTGCCATGACGGTCAGGTCTGCATTCAGTTGCGAGTCTCTGCCCTGAAGTCGACAATCACCACGATCTAACGACGGTTCGTCGTGCAGTGTCCAGAGTTTGGCCGGGTGGGCATCGGGCAAGGCCTCGATATGAGAAGCAACCATCCGGCGGTCCTCAGGATGCAGAAATATTTTTGGGGGATGCTGCAAAGAAGGTAAGGCTTCGCTGATGCGCTGAACATGCCCATAAAGCACTTCTGCATCAGCGGTGATCTCGCATCGCGCCAGCTCAGCGCCGACCAATGCGGCCAAATGTGCAACCTCCCGAGCAAGGTGCGCGTCCATCGCAACCAAAGGCGCATCGATCCCCTGAAGCAGCGCCAAAAACTGATCCGCCCGATCTTGAGTCAGCGCAAGACCTTGGGCCTCACCCTCTTTAAGCCCCTGGGCAAACCCCTCGTCATAGGCCGACTGTCGCAATGCCGCGAGCGCCGCCGCATCAAGTTCCTTTTCTTTATACCGCGTTAAATCCGGTGCCTGCCAAGATTCAAATGCAACAACGGTGGCATCAGACATATTCATCTCCTCCTTTGCCGCCCAAGGCGATGGTGCCGTCGGCAGCAAGATTGATCGCAACCTGCAGAATCTCTTTCTGCATGTCCTCGACCTCGCTCAAGCGAACGGGTCCTTTTAGCTCAAGATCCTCAAGCAGCATTTCAGCGGCGCGAGACGACATATTGGTGGTGACCTTGGTTTTCATTTCTTCGGAGGCCCCTTTTAGCGCAATCACCAGCTTGTCATTCTCAACACCTTGCAGCAGAGTCTGCATGTGCCGGTCCGTGAGCGACAATAAATTATCGAAGATGAACATCAGATCGCGGATTTGCTCACCCATCACTTCATCTTCTTCTGTAATACGATCAAGGACTTCCGCTTCAACATTTGAGTCCAGAAAGCCAATGATGTCGGCCGCAATGCGCATGCCTTCGACTTTTGCCGGCGGGATTGGTGAGGCTTCCACAACCTGCTTTTGCAGTAATTCGTCGAGTTCAGCCAAGGCTGCCGGATGGATATGATCCAGGCTGGCAACGCGCATCATAATGTCCGGAATATTCTCAACCGGCAGGAACGACAAGACCTCGGCCGCGTGATCCCCGTCAAGAGAACTCAAGACAATCGCGCAGATCTGAGGATGCTCGTGTTTTAAAATGGTGCCAACCGATTCGGCGTCCATCCACTTCAGGGTTTCCATGCCTTTAAAATCTTTGCCTTGCAGAATCCGGTTGGCCATCCGAGTGCCTTTGGTTTCGCCAAGCGCGATGTTCAAAGTTGACCGAACGTATTGCGATGGGTTGGAGCCCACCGCATTGCCAGAATTCAACGTTTCGATGAACTCCTGCACCACATTGGTCAGATTCTCATTCGAGACGGCGGATAACTCGGTCATGGCGCGACCGACACTTTGCACTTCCCGGGGCTCCATGTGCTTGAGCACATTGGCGGCCGCATCTTCGCCCAAGCTGAGCAGAAAAACCGCTGCCCGCATGGCGCCACTTAATGTTTCTTCGTTATCAGGCATCAGCGGCCACCCAATCCTTTAACACGCCAGCCACCCGTTCTGGATCTTCTTGAACCATGGCACGGGCTCGACCTAACTGCTGATCGTAACTTTGTCTGGGCATGCTACTGCCCGCGACACCATTCGGGCCGCCGACCTGAGCCGGGTATTGACCACCATCCGACAACGCCATGGGTTGGCCCTGCGCGTCATACGCTTGTCCTTCTGGGTTAACATACCGAGGCTGCGCATTGGCAATGACCGCTTCCGCACTGGCGCTCACCAGGCTTCTGAGCATCGGCCGTAGCACCCCAAAGATCAACGCCATCAGCGCGATGAACCCTAGCGCCATTTTTCCAGCACCCGCATAGTCAGACAGCGAATCCATCAAACCTGGCTCTTCAGGCAATTCCGGCACGAACGTTTGGAACTGGGCGGATGAAATGCTCACCGAATCGCCGCGACCCGCATCAATACCGACCGCCTCACGAACGATCTGTTCGATCTGGGCAAGTTCCTCGGCCGTTACCGGCAGCATTTCAGTGGCAGCCTCCGCGGGTTCAGGCGCGTCTTCACCGGCAATTGCTGGCGCAGGGTCCACTTCTTGAGCGGTGTAGTTCAACACAACCGCAACCGATAAACGTTGAATCTGGCCACCGGCTGCTTTGATATGGCTAATGGTGCGGTCCACTTCATAGTTTCGAGTCGACCGGCGGGATGAGTTCCCAGCGGGCTCGGCCCCCGGGACATCGCCCTCCTGACCTGCATTCGGCGGCGTGGGGACTAATGCGCCCGGCACACCAGCCGCCTGGACATCGGTTGAGGTATCTTCCGAGATTTGTTCGCTGCGCAGAACTGGCGCTTGTTGTCCGTATTGCTCAACGGTGCGCTCCTCCGCCGTATGATCAATCGCGGCCGTGACCTGCACCCGAACATTATCTTCGCCGTAGAGCGGCGACAGCATCCGGACCACGCGTTCGGTTAGGCTGTTTTCAATCTGGTGGGCGTAACGCAGCTGCTCGTTACTCATCTGCATTTCTTCCGAGCCGCCTTGGCCGGACAGCAAACGACCGCGCTGGTCGATCAAGGTCACGTTTTCAGGGTCCAAGTCCGATACGCTCGACGCAACCAGGTACACAATGCCCGCGATTTGCGACTCGTTCAAAGAGCGGCCTCGCGCCAGGCTCACAACCACCGAGGCATTCGCCTCAGAGCGATTTCGAATAAAGGCTGATTTTTGCGGAATGGCCAAATGCACGCGCGCGGCAGAGACGTTGTCGAGCGAGGCAATCGAGCGCTGGAGTTCTTCTGCAACCGCTTGGTTGTAGCGCGCGCCTTCGATAAACGCGCTGGTGCCAATGGATTGGTCGTCATAGAGCATCGCCAAACCCCGATCGGAGCTGCTGGGTAAGCCGCTGCTGGCCATTCGAATACGCACTTCATGAATGTTCGCGGCCGAAACCGAAATGACGCCCGAGCCAGCATCATACTTATAGGGCGTATTAGATTGCTCTAACTGGTTGATGACTTGGGACGCATCCATCTCAGACAGATCCCCGTAGAGCGGCGCGTAAACGGGCTCTTGCGCCCAAATAACAATGTACACCCCTAGGGCAATACTGGCGGCAAGACCAACCAATAACCCTAACTGGCGCAGCATCGGCAGTTGCGATACAACGTTAAACTGGGCAAAAGCCTTTGTGGGTTCTAAAACGGCCATGTTGTTTTTCCTACCTCAATTTGTTGTTGCCAACGTTATGATCATCATTCTTTCGCTGCAAGCGCTATCCAAAGACCGTGCTCGTCAGGGTTAAACCTGCATATTCATCACTTCTTGATAGGCTGACAGAACTTTGTTCCGAACCTGTACGGTCGCTTCAAAGGACAAACTCGCCTTTTGCATGGCGACCATCACATCGCCCAAATCAACCGATTCGTTGCCGCTCACATAAGACAAGGACAAATCGGCCGAGGTTTTTTGCGTTTCAGAAACCGCTCTTAAGGAATCCTTCAAAACATTCGAGAACTCATTTGGGCCTTCAACTCGGGTTGGCGGCGGTGCAAAATCGCCACCGGTATTCACCCGCATGGCGCGCATCTGGTCTAACACTGCGTTGATCTCCATGCTCATAGTAATCTACTCTTGCTTTATTCGATGAGGGTTTGAAACCGCTGGCGTTATGCAGGCAGTGCAATGCCCATTTCTTTAAACCGCGCCAATTTATAGCGCAAGGTTCTTGGACTGATGCCCAGGCGTTCGGCGGTATCTTTTCGGCTACCGCGCTCGGCTCTTAGAGCATCTAAAATCATGGCTTGCTCGCGGGCCTTTAACCCCGAATCTAGCGCGGGTGTTTGAGCGCTCACCGCCTCAGTAACACATGGCACGACCGCGGCGCGATCACTGCTTGACGCCTCAAAGGCAATGACGTCTTCATCGATAACGAGACCATTGCGTAAAATCAGGGTGCGTTGCACCACATTTTCCAGTTCGCGCACATTTCCTGGCCATTGGTACTCGCTCAGTTTCAGTAAAGCACCGGCGCTAAACGAAACATCTTGCCCGGCTGAATACTGCTGCAAGAAATGCAGCGCAAGCGGCGCAACATCGCCTGGCCGCTCGCGCAGCGCTGGCAAGTACAGGGGGAAAACATTCAAACGGTAGAACAAATCTTCGCGAAAGCGGTGGGCCCCAACTTCTTCTTTTAAGTTTCGGTTGGTGGTGGCCAGCACCCGAACGTCTAGATTAATCGAACGGCTAGAACCCAGGCGTTCGACCACGCGTTCTTGTAATACCCGTAAGAGCTTGGCTTGTAGGCCCAGATCCATTTCTGAAATCTCATCCAATAAAATCGTGCCGCCATTGGCCTGCTCAAACTTACCGGCACTGGCATTCACGGCGCCCGTATAAGCGCCTTTTTCATACCCAAACAAAACCGCCTCGAGCATGTTTTCAGGAATGGCCGCGCAATTAATGGCCACAAACGGACCCTTTGAACGCGGTGAATGATCGTGAATTAATCTTGCGAACACTTCTTTGCCGCTCCCGGACTCGCCGCTGATCATGACCGTGGCATCTGACAAGGCTACCCGATGTGCCATATCCACCAGCGCTTGGGTGCGCGCATCTTCGGCAATGACGCCACCATCTGACTGACTGCGCCGGGTTAATCGGTCCATTAAACCAATGAGTACATCGCCCTCGAAGGGTTTTACCAAATAGTCCGCCGCGCCATTTTGGATGGCATCCACCGCTTGGGCGACCTGGGCAAAGGCGGTCATTAACACCACGGGCATCTCTGGCCATTTGGCTTTAATTTCGGTCAAGAGGCCCAAGCCATCGAGCTCGGGCATTTCGACATCCGACAGCACCAGATCAATTTTGTGCGGGCCCTGCAACACCGCCAGGGCTTCTTTGCCATGGGCAGTCGGCAGGGTCTGAAAGTCTGCAAAGGCCAAGGCGTCGCAAATGGCTTCGCGCAAGGCATCATCGTCTTCAACCACTAAAATGGTGACTAATTTCTTATCCATGAACGGCAGCTCCATGATTGGCTTGTTCAAACGGGGTTTGTTGCTGACGGGCGTTGATCACGGCAACGCCTGCTGATTCTGTTTGTAACGAAGGGGGTACAGCCTTGAATCGGGCATGGGGCAGCGTGAGTTTGAATTCTGCGCCGCCGCCTGCTGGGTTACTGGCGACCAAGGTTGCATCGTGATTGCGCGCAATCATCGCGCACAGGGCCAGACCCAAACCGGTGCCACCGGCACGGGTAGTGAAATAGGGGTCAAAAATTCGGCTCAAAGCGTCTTGCGCAATACCGGGACCATTGTCTCGGATGCTCATTTCAAGACCTGAGCCGGTGATTTCGGTGGTCACCGTTAACACCGCGTTGGGCGTTACCTGTAAGGCATTTTCCGCTATCGCCACCAGTGCCGAGAGCAGGGCTTCCTGGTTGCCTTCGATCAAAACGTCCCGGGTTAAACCGGTTTCACACCAAGCGCCGTTGTGTTGCGCGAGCAAGGGGGCGAGTGAGACTTTCAGCGCCTGCATGAGTTCAAACAGCGAGCAGTCCGTGTCCTGGGTTTCCCCGCCCTTCACAAACTGCAGACTGTCGTTCACCAAGGATTCTAAATGCTTTAGCCGGCCCTTAACCTTGCTGGTGACTTCCAAGCGTGCGTCATCAGCAAGCGTGGGCCGCTCCATCGCGCCCATATACAACAAAGCGGACGACAAGGGCGTGCGAATTTGATGCGCCAAGCGCGCGACCATTTCGCCTAGGGCGGTCAGGCGCTCACTGCGGTGGCTTTCTTCTTGGGCGGCATAGGTTTCGGTCACATCGGTGACCAATACCACCTGATCGCCATAACCGTCATTCAGTTCGGTCGACAGTGAAATCCGGCGCCCAGAGCGCAAGACCATTTGGGTGCCATCGCGGCTAATGGATGCTGCGCATTCGCCAATGACACTTAAAAAATTCATATTCAATAGCGGCTCGCCCAGCAGGTCGGCAGCACCCGGGTTGGCTAAGATAATCGTGTGATTATGGTCTAGAACCAACACGCCACCCGGTAGCGCATCAACCAGCGCGGTCAAGCGATGGGCCAGGCGCTCTTTTTCGGCTAATTCTTCCTGGCGCGCCGCCCGCGCTGTGGATAATTCTTGGGTCAGCTCGGCGACCCGAGATTGCAGGTCCGCGTAAGAGACCTTGAGCGACGTTGTAAGACTCGCAAAATCGTTCTCGAGCAGCTCGTCTAGATTGATTCTTTCTGCATCCCCCGCCGCGTTTGCCGAATCCATTCGTTCCGATTCCGCTAATTGCAGCGCAATGATGTCGGAGACATCCAAGAGTTCGGCCTGCAGGACAGGCGACTTGAGGGCGTCGAGGTTGCTCGATGCTTGAGTATTTTGGTTTTGCATGGCTCGTCACGTCATTTCAGTTTCGTGACTAACCTAAAGCAAGCAGCATGCCTACTTTTTTAATTGTTGTTATTCAATAACTTAAGATATTTTTGGTCAAGTTTTGCCACTGCATGTCAAAACTTTGACGGCTTAATCGCGCTGGATGCCCAGCTTTTTCATCTTCTCGACGAGGGTGGTGCGCTGCAGGCCCAGCAGGGCTGCCGCCTTGGCAACCACGCCCTTTTCTCGGTCCAGTGCTTCTTGAATGAGCCGGATTTCCATTCGCGCGATATGGTCTTTTAAATCGACGCCTTCATCCGGCAGTGCCGCGCCACCAAGTGCGGCGTTGGATGCGGCGCGGGCGTCCGCTGAAAACCGATATTTCTCAGGCAGGCTTTGCACATCGACCGCTTGGCCTGCATGCAAAATGGTCAACCGCTCAACCAGGTTCAACAGCTCCCGAACATTACCCGGCCAGGCGTACTGGCTGAGTTTTTCGATGGCCGCATCCGTCAGGCTCAAGCCCTCGGCCTCCGGTAATTTCAAGAGCGCATGGGTGATGAGCCCCGCAATATCCGCAGTGCGTTCGCGAAGCGGCGGCGTTTTAATGGGGAACACATCCAGACGGTAAAATAGATCCATCCGAAACGTTTGCGCTTCGACCAAGGCTTCTAAATCCTGGTGGGTGGCGGCGATGATGCGGACGTCCGCTGCAAGAGTTACCGTGCTGCCCACGCGCTCGAAGGTTCGTTCTTGTAAAACCCGTAGCAGCTTAACCTGCATTTCAAGGGGCATATCGCCGATTTCATCTAAAAACAGGGTGCCGCCAGCGGCCAACTCAAACCGGCCTTGCCGGGTTGCAATGGCGCCGGTGAAGGCGCCCTTTTCATGACCGAACAGCTCGGACTCTAAGAGTTCAGCGGGGATCGCGCCGCAATTAACCGGTACAAAGGGGCCGGCGGCCCGGGCTGACAACTCATGAATGCTGCGCGCCACCAGCTCTTTACCGGTGCCGGTTTCGCCAATGACCAAAACGCTGGCGTCGCTGGGGGCGACCTGCGCTACCAAATCCCGAACAGCCCGCATGGGCCTGGAATCCCCCAAAAGCTGGGTGCCGAGATTTTGATCTGATGCCGACTTAACCAATTGGGCGGTTCCTACTGGGTCTGATTGAACACTTTAAAAAATGCGGTACTGACTCTGCCGCTATTGTACACGGAAGTGTTGGCACGCTAAGAAGCCCCTTCTACAGCGCCTGATTGCGCGCGGGTGAGCGCCACTTCACGGCGATGATGCCGAAACACCAGCCGACCCAACATGGATGACACGCCGTCGCTTAAGTCGACAAAGCTGAAGGTGAGAGCCCCCCCGGCATCCCCAGACAAGTTCGCCGCGGCGCTCGTTGGCACAACGGTTGCCAGCAATTTCAGTGGGCGCGGCACGCCTTGGATTAAAAACAGGTTTAAGATGACCCAGTCGCCCTCGTGGTAGACCTCCCCGGCCGACGGTCGCAACTGCAGCCCCGCCATCGAGATGGCCAGCACCCTTGGCGCGGGGATCTGCGCCTCGGCTGACAATAAATCGCACAGTAACTCGGTAATCAAATTCATTTTCTGATCGATGCGCTCAATTTCTGAGGCAATACCTTCCAGCTCGTAGTCGATGTCCCGGCGCTGATAGTCCTCCAAAGCATGGGTTTTCAACAACGAGAAATTGCGATCGTTCAGGCGCACCCGTTCGGCCAGACTTGGCGGCTCGACCCGCGACTCGATCGCGCAGGGCAGATGGTCCTCAAAGGACAGGCCTTCGGAAAAGGGATCCAGGCTGAAATTCATTGGCGGCTCATCAAATGCTTACTCACAGTGTACCTTGCGCATCAATGGGCTAAAAGTTCTGCGTTAACCTTTTAAAAATCTAATCCGTGAGCCGTTTGTTCGACGCACCGGGCGCCACCCAAGGCGGTTGCAAGGCCTTCAACCCACTGGGCCTAAAGCAGGCACACGGCAATCAACCCTAAACAGTAGCCAACCGCGCTGTTCAACGAAAAACCCAGGCCGCAACATTGCTGCCCACGGCTTAAGCCAGATAAGCCCTCACCGCTTTATAGTCTTGTTTCGTGCGCTGCATGTCTTGGGAAAGCCTGCGTTTGGCCTCGGTGACTCTACCCACTAGCGCCTCATTCTGCCGAAGCAGTCGCTGGATTTTATCCGCTGCGACCAGCGCATCGTCTTCTGTCAGCGGCGCTGAAAAGCACGCACGTAGTGCCGCATCGCGAGCTGCTTGCGCCTCGGGCAACGCTTCCCAATCGCTTTCTTCGGCCAAAGCCATCATGGCCTCGGTCATGCAAGCGACCTCATCGAGCGCCGCCAGACGACGCTCGGCAACTCTTCCTACGGCAGGGAATATTGCAATGGCGGACGGATGGCTCATTCGGTGCGATATTCGGCGGGGATGCCGGCCCAGCCTACGCTGAGTTCACGCAGCAACGCCTGTGCTTCATCTAAAGCCTCTGTATCGTTTTTAAGGTTCGCTTCCAAAAGCCGAGTTTCGATATAACGATACAGCTCGCCCAATTGCTCTGAAAAGGCCGCATCAATACCGGGGTCTAGCGAAACGCGAAGGTACTCAACGATCGCAATCGCCTTGCCCACTGCCTCACCCTTGAGCGCAATCTGCCCACCGGTCATGGCCAACTTAGCCTCGCCTATTTTTCCTATAGCGCCTTTTAGCAACATGTCGATCAACTGATGGGGCGTCGCGCTTTCAACACCGGATTTTAAGCCAATGCTTTTATAGTGATTCATCGCGTTTTGGGCATTCATATCTAGATCCTTAATTTTTAGATTTAATTTCTGGTTACAATATTATTTTTTGAATGAGAGCGGATCGACAAATTGCGACAGCGCGGTCGTCAGAAAACTTTGCGTCGCCGTCAGATTCGAAATGATTGTTTCGAGACCGTTAAATTGCGCTCGATATCGCGCCTCTAACGCTGACGCCCTGGCTTCTAGCACGGTCCTTTGTTTTGAAATGTCGGCCACACTTGTGTTTAGGCCAGTAACCCGGGCATTCAAGATGCCATCTGTATCTAGAAGCGCCTTGATCATGGTTTCTAACTGCGCGCCAATACCGATACCATGATCGACAGTACCCAAGTTACCCGTTGCGCCCCCTAAGATCTCAAGAGAAAGACCATCAACGGCTGAGCCAACCGCGCCTGTAATAATATTACCCGTCGCATCCGCAATCGCGGCAGCACCATTAATGGTGTAGGCCGTTGAAGTAGTTCCTGGAGTTCCATCCGCATTGGATAAGCCAAGCTGCGTGCCTTCACTCCCGCCGATACCACTAATGGCTATCGAAGAAGCTGCACCCGATGTATTCGAGGTGAAAACCAGCTTATCGCTCGCGTCGAGCGTGACCGTTAGGCCCGTGAGCTTACCCTGAATATCGGCCCGCACACCTTCGGCATTAGAAAGGTTACTGTTTAAGGTCACATTCTGGGTTGACCCACCATCCACCGTCACAGAAAAGGTAACGTCATTTCCGCTACCGTTATACGTAGAGTCAGTGACGGCGCTACCCGCCGTATAAACGCCAGCAGTATTTGTTACGGTGGCAGCGACCGCATAAGACCCGCTCTCAGTATTAGTTGTCGAGGACACAAACCGAACATTGGAATTAGTTGGCCGTCCGATTGCGGCAAAAACGTTCGCCACGTCCAAAGGATTGGTTTTCAGAGCCGCATCGAGTTTTAAGTTGTCGATTTTGAGTTTGCCATCCGTCACCACCGTGGTCAGACCCAGTTCGGCCATTGAGGCATACCCGCCCCCAACATTCTTAACCTGCGCATTCACTAGGCCTCGGATGTTCGATGCCAAGGTTCTAATAGTCGCATCCCCCGTCATTAAGCTGCCCGAAGACGTGGTGGCATCGTATTTCGTCAATTCGTTCAGGGTGCCAATCACCTCATTGTAGGCGGTTACAAACGATTCAATGCCTGTTTTCGCAGTAGCCGTATCTTCGGCAACGCTGATCGTAACGGGGGCGGTTGTGACTTTTTTTAAAGATAGCGTCACATCGTCAATCGCGGTAGTGACTTCGTTACTAGCGCTCGTTACGGCCAAACCATTGATTGCGAGCGCCGCATCCGAAGCGGCTTTCGTCTGACTTAGATTCGTACTGGTGCTGTTAAAACTTAATCGAGAGAGCCCGCTTGTGTCTGTATTGTTACTATCACCCGTATCCGTCACAGTTAGGGCGATGCTGCTGTCCGCGCCAGTTGACGAGCTCGTCAACACTAAGCGATAACCTGATCCATCGTTCACAATCGACGCTTTTACGCCAGCTGTCGTCGCAGCATTAATCGCGTCCCGCACACCAGCCAAGGTGTTGTTCGTGTTATCAATCGTGATAGCAACGGCAGATGTGCCGGTTTGCCTTGTGAAACTGCTGTAAGCGTCTGTATCAGCGTTATAAGCGGTTGTCCCTAACTCGATCGACAGTGTGCCCGTGCCCACTACATCCGACGTTGTCGTAAAGGCCGTGGAAGCTAGCGAGTGCGCGCCCGCTAATGCCGATACTGAAATATCGTACGAACCGATCGCGGCGCCGCCCTTTGCCGCGACGCCAACATCTGCGAACACATTGGTTGATGCCGTTTTCTTTTGATAATTTTCAGCATTCCCAACCGAGTTTGCTGCTGTTTTGAACGCATCGAGTGCGCTTCTGACCGTACCATACGCTGACAATTGCGCCTGATACGTTGCCTCGTTCTTATTCAGCCGGTTTTCAGTGGGCTGGGTATCCGCCACGACGAGTGACGCAACAATCCCCTCTACATCGAGCCCAGTACTTAAGCCAGTTGCTGTAATGCCCATTATGTACCCACTTCTGATCCAAAAAACTCAATCAAAACAATGCAATTACAAGGCCAATTTTATGCCTCGCTGTTCATCAACACACCGGAACGGAGCTTATCCATTGATTCTTTGATCTGCCGCGCCACTTCAACCACTTCCTCAGCCGGTATTTGGCGAACCAGCTGATTGGTGTTGGCGTCACGAACGGTAATAATAGAGCGGTCTATACTTTCGTCACGCCTAAAGGAAAGACTTCGGTCGAGACCATCAACAAAGGCTTGCAACTCTGCTACCGCCTTCTCAATATCACTCGCCTTAAACTCAGGCACTTTAGGTGGTGCCTTAGCCTCGACCACTGGCAATTTCGGCCGCTCTGCTGTAGCCATCTCACTGCCTGAAGCGGCAACTTTTGCCGCTGGGGCACTCGCCCCTTGAGGTTGAATGTTGACACTATTGTTTATTTCCATTTTCCTCTCCGAGGACGAGAAGACCGGGGACTAGCCCCGGTTTCTCAAAGTCCAAGTCTGTTCAAATCATTACTGAAGCAGCGCAAGAACATTCTGCGGGATCGAATTAGCCTGAGCCAACATTGCGATACCCGACTGTTGCAGGATCTGCTGCTTGGTCAAATTTGCCGTTTCAGAAGCGAAATCAGCATCTTGGATACGCGATCGTGAAGCAGAAAGGTTCTCTGCCGTGGTCTGGACACTGGCCACAACCGAGTCAAACCGACTTTGAGTCGCACCTAAGGTTGCCCGAGTACTGTTGACCGTTGCAAGGGCAGCATCAACTGCCAGAATTGCAGCATTGGCGTTTGTCACACTATCAACCGTAGCGGTCGCAATTGAAGTACCAGCGACGACGGATGCGGTTGTAGTAGCAGCGGAAAACCCACCGTAGGTATCGCCCACAACAATATCCGTATCGCTGGATAACGTGACTTTACCTGCGGTAGTAGCAGCGCCACCTAAGCCGAAGTCAGCCATAGTGGCGCTTCCTGCGTCAGCGGTAAACGTAGTTACGATATTCCTACCATCCGAAGCTGTTAGAATCACGCCACCAGCGTCACTTCCACCGTCCGACGCAACAACTCCAGTGGAGCCTGAAACCGTATTAATCGCAGCCGCTATAAGTGCCCGAGAAGTTTCTCTATCAGAGTGAAGATCGATAGTGACTCCATTGATAACAAGGCTCATTTCCTCGTCAGTACCGCTGGCGGCTTGACCCGCTGCTCCAGCAACTGCGGTTGATGCCGTTGCAGTAACCCCGGTTCCACTCTCATTGATAGCGGTGGCAACGGCTTTCGCGGACTGGGTAGCACTTGCTGTCGATACACCGTCAGTCACGCTAGCCTTTACATCAACACTATTGATTGTCAAATCGCCGGTCCCTGCGATCGCTGCAGAAATAGCACCACTGGTAACGCTAGCATTGTTGTATGCGCCCATTGATGAAGTCCTAGCGGAGTTAATCGAAGAAATACTGATAGTATCGCCATTGTTCGCTCCGACTTGGAACGCCTTTGACGTAAACGTGCCGTCAAGTAGCTTGATGCCGTTGAAAGAAGCCTTTTCAGCGACTCGGTCAATCTCAGAAACTAACGCAGTAACCTCTGCCTGCAGAGCCGTGCGATCTGATGTGCTATTAGTTGCGTTAGCAGATTGAACTGCCAACTCACGAATGCGCTGTAGGTTGTTCGTCACTTCTTTAAGCGCGCCTTCAGCTGTTTGTGCCAAAGAAATACCGTCATTAGCGTTTCGTGCGCCTTGATTAAGACCCTTGATCTGAGCCGTAAAGCGCTCAGAAATTGCAAGGCCAGCGGCATCATCTTTTGCGCTGTTAATGCGCAAACCAGATGACAATCGCTCCAATGATGTTGAGAGTTCAGTTTGCGACCCTGTTAGGTTGCGCTGCGCTGTTAGCGAGGCAATGTTTGTATTTACTGTTAAAGCCATGATTATTCACCTTTTATCGTTATTCAGTTTTTGAGTCCGCCTAACCATTCTTTTGGTTTGGATAAGGCGAACTCGCCCTGGACAACTTAGTTAACGGCGATGACGAAGAAACCTTTAGCGTTTTTTTACAAAAGCGCTGGGTATTCCAATTTCCACATAAAATGCCCGCTGAGATAGCGCATTGGTCCCCACAGCCCAGGTGAAAAGCTGCAAGTTGCATTGACTTTTCAGAAATAGCGTCGTGTTTCACCAACAGTAGATCCACCAAAACCTAAACGAGGTGGGGAATGCTTAACCGCGTACGCTGACTGAGAGCTGCGAGCCGCTTTCGTTGCAACTAAAACGACAGGGAGCCGGCAATCTGGATGATTACCCTTTAGAGAAACAACTGAATATCGTAAGCAGAAGCGAATCCCAATCAGGCTCCGGCGGTGATTGCGGGCACGTTATCGGAGATAATTGAAAAGCGACAAACCCTGAATCTTTATATAGGACTGTTGCGCGGCTTGTAAGGCCGTTGTTTGGAGGTTCAATCGGCTGACGGCTTCCGCAAAGTCCAGATCGTTTAATTCTGACGTTTGGCGCTCTAAGCGTATAAGGCCATTAGCATTCTCATCCGCTCGCGTGTCGAGCGCTTGCAGGCGGTTACCAACAATGGTTCGCCTGGATTGCAAATGCTCCAAGGCCTGATCCATGGTCGAAATCGACTGACCTAGATCATTTACCAGCTTTGAGGATTTAGCGGCTGTCTCATTGCCCGCCAACAGCGTGTCTGCTATTGATTGCACCGACTGGAACACATTTTGACGCACAGACCGATTGATCTGGTAGATGTCGCCATTGGTAAGTGCGCCCTCAATCTCAATCGACACACCATTAAAGGCTATTGCCTCGCCCGATTGATAGGTTCCGGTTGCAACAACGCCCGAGACAGCACCCGCGATGCTGAAGGTGATCGGGTCATCTGCATTCACCTGGGTAAAAACTATTGTATAATTGTCACTAATTGCATCAATCGTTGACGACATTTTAACTATGCCGTCGCCCGTGTTGCTTGCCGGGGTCTCTAATAAAAACCGGCCATCGCCCGTCGACATACCCTGAAAAACGTCTGCGCCATTATCGCGCACCGCTAACTGGGTGTCTTCTGAGACTTGTAGCAACCGCTGGCCTTGATCGCCCTGATACACGAAACCCGCGTCGCTTTTCGCAAACGCGGGCGTTCGACTGTTGTAACCCGCAAAAATATATTCACCCGACGGACTTTTGGAATTCGACAGTTGTAACAACTCGTCCGCTAAGTTCGAGATTTCATCGGCAATCGCTGCGCGCGTTTCCGGTCCTTGCGTCGCATTGTTCGCCTGAATCACCAACTCACGCACGCGTTGCAATACATTGCCGCTACTGGCGAGCACGCTTTCTTG
>TARA_B110000091_G_scaffold214593_1_pt1 | contig 17684 bp, 12 predicted proteins | sample TARA_B110000091 | Tara Oceans TARA_B110000091 (sample SAMEA4397278) | marine metagenome | biome: Polar Biome; feature: [DCM] deep chlorophyll maximum layer (ENVO:01000326); material: water (ENVO:00002006), including particulate matter (ENVO:01000060) such as... | depth 35 m
TATCAAAGGCAAAAAAGTTTTGTCATTAGATGATAACTTAACTAAAGCTTTATTACCTGAAATCAATACGGATAAAAAATCATGAAACCCAACTAATGGGATGTTTCCAGCCATTATTACAGCAACTGTTTTGTCTGTATTTTTGTTGAAATGATATGCTGAAGTCCATTTAGAAAGACTTTCCTTATTTAGACTTTTTGACCAATTTTCTATAGAAAACAAGACGTTTTCATCGGTAAACCAACCATTAAATTCTTTTGCGCGCTTAATTTGAGTTTTAAATACATCAAAAAACAACTCATTATATTGTACATTCTCTTTTTTTTCAATAGAATTTTTAGAAAATTGACTTAAAAAGTCTCCCAATTTTGTAAATGCAGATATTCTATTTTCTAATGTCATATTTTAAAACTTTTACTGTATTTTTGTGACAAATTTAATGCAAAAATTACAATGGCAATAATTATAACAGATGAATGTATAAATTGTGGAGCATGCGAGCCAGAATGTCCAAATAATGCAATTTATGAAGGAGCAGAAGATTGGAAGTATTCTGAAGGAACTGATCTTAAAGGAAATGTTGTTTTACCCAACGGAAAACAGGTGAATGCTGAAGCATTACAAGAGCCTATTGACGATGAAGTATATTTCATTTCTCCGGATAAGTGTACAGAATGTATAGGATTTCATGAGGAGCCTCAATGTGCTGCAGTATGCCCTGTAGACTGCTGTGTACCAGACGATAATGTTGTAGAAACGGAGGGTGAGTTACTTGTAAAGAAAGCATTTATGCATTCTGAAGATTAATAATTTATGAATTCCTAAAATTATATAATCCCAGACTATTTTATAGTTTGGTTTTTTTTTGATTGTGCTACAAAGACATAAGTGTCAAAAGCATAACTCTTCCTATCGATACATTCTAATATTTCAAAGTCATTTAATTCCAGTAATAATTTCCACTCCTCTTTAGTAAAAGCTCTTACTGTTGAATCGTCGTTAGCTATAGATATTTGTTTTTTGTCTTCTACTTTATAGTAAGAAGCTTTCCAGTCAAACATGAAATTGTTCAGTTCTTTATTGACTTTTAAAAAACTTTTTCTTGAATATTGAACCCCATTAAAATCTGCATTGTGTATGACAGACTTTCCGTTCTTAATTGTCTCAAAAAATCTTGATGCGTCTATAAAATCAAAAACCAATAAGCCATTACTGCTTAGGTTATTCTTAATAGCGAGTAAAGCATTATTAACATCTTCGTTTTCAATTAAGTAACTTGTTGTTCTACCTGTAATTAATATAGCATCTACAACTTTATCGGCTTTAAAGTTAGTTATATTCCCTTGCTTAAAGTTTCCCTTTGGATTTTTCTCTTGGGCAAGTTTTACCATTGCATCACTCAAATCCAACCCTACATAAGTCTTATTAGAATTGATAAAGTAATGTGCTAAATTTCCTGTCCCTGAACCAATTTCCATTAGATCAACACAATTGTATTTGTTAAGAATACTATTGTAAAATGTGTATTCTTCTTCATAATTTATAAAGGTTTGGTACATGGCATCATAAATATGCTCTAGGCCATTTCTATAAAGACTTTGCATATGCTTTTAATTTTATATAACAAATTTAAATAAAAAATGCTACTCAAGATATTGAGTAGCATTTTAAATAATTCAAATAATCCAAATAATTATCAGCGTTTTAATTAAAACTTGTAATTAAGAGATAAGTTAAACATTGTTCCTAATTGACTGAAATGAGACCCATCATAAGTCATCATTGAGTAACGTTGGTTAAATGTTATTGCATTAGACTCATTTTCAAGTTGAGTTAATCCAGAACTAGTTATTGATGTATCATCAATAATAGCTTGTCCAGAAGCATCATCAGCTTTGAAACCCCATTCTGGCAATATATTGAATAAATTATTTATATTTAATGCAAGAGTTAATTTTTCAGAAGCATTATAGTTTATTGCTAAATCTGTAACAACTTTTGGAGTAAACTCAGTTCTTAAACCATCACTCATGAATTTCTGTCTAAATGTAGTCTTACCGAAATAAGTATTGTTTAAAGAAAAGCCAAATTTGTTAATATCATAATTAGCACCTAAAATCCATTTAGTTTTTGGTCTAGAAGAAAACATTAAAGCTAAATTAGATCTGTCAAGCACATCATATTCAGTTCCTTCAACATTTATAGTAGGAATATCTTCTGTTGCTTTATTTTCAATAGTATAGTTTCCAGAAAGATTTAAATCTAATTTACCTGCTCCTAATTCAATGTTTTTAATACCTGAAACAAAGTCAATTCCTGAAGTTGTCGTATCAAAACCATTAACAAAAAATTGATTTCCATCAATTTGATTCGTGTAAATAACTCTATCCTTCACATCAATTTTATAATAATCAACTGTGAAACTCATGTTATTTGTTAATTTACCACCAAAACCAACTGTAAGGTTTGTTGATTTTTCTGGTGTAAGTTTTGGAATCCCTAATTCTCTAGCTCTAGGCGATACATTATTTACTAATCCTACAATATCAATTCCACCACCATCAGCAAAAGAATATTGAGATTTTTCAGTAAAAATTTGGTGTAAACTAGGTGCTCTAAATCCTGAAGAAACAGAACCTCTCATTGTCAATTTATCTGATAATTTGTAACGAGAACTAAGTTTGTATACAAAAGTATCTCCAAAATCAGAATAATTTTCTCCACGTATTGTACCACTTATCAAAAACGCATCACTAGCATCATAATCTAAAGAGAAGTATCCACCTAAATTATATCTATTAAATACTCCTGAATTTACAGGGTCATTCCCTGAGAATGAATCGGAACCTCCACCTTCATAAGATGATTGTTTTCCAGCGATAATTTCAAAATTTTCATTTCTAAACTCTGCACCCATACCAATACTTACTTTATCAGAAAGTAATCTAGATACATCTAAATTTCCTACTACATGGTTGAAAGCAGTCCCTCCTGGATCAAAACTTGTTGGGCTAAGTGCTTGATAGTTATCACTTGCATTATGAGAGTTGTTTACCTTGTAGGTTTGTTTGTTACCACCAAAAGTAATACTTCCATCGATATTCCAGTCATTTACCTTTCTTGTAATTCCTAATGTAGCATTAAAATCATTTAATACTCCTTCAAAAGTTGGTACATACCCATCAAATCCACCTGCTTCATTTGAAGGAAATAAATCTTGTAAATAGGCTAAATCACCTGTTGCTACCTTCCAATAAGGTGTTCTGTAATTAGCATAACTATTTACTTTTTTAAACACATACGCTGCATTAAAATATAATTTTGACTCTTCAGATAAATCATAACCTCCATTAATTAAAAATTTAGAAGCTACTGTTTCTGGTGAACCATTAATATTTCCAGCATCTGGTTTTCTTGATAGAAACTCTTGAACTACTGCTAAATCAGCACCAAACCCAGTTCCTGAATCAGCTTCACCTTCAGCACTTACAGTTCCTGGTCTGTTTGCTAAACCTACTTTTGAAAAATCAATTGTATAGTTAATAAAACCTTTATCGTCGCCGATAGAAGCTCCATTATTTATACTTATTCCAAACATTTCACCATCTCCTTCAGAAGTAACACCAGTTCTTATAGTTGCAGATCCTTTATTGTCATTGTCCTTTAAAATAATATTTATTACACCTGCAATGGCATCTGATCCATATTGTGCAGATGCTCCATCTCTTAATACTTGAATACTTTTAATTGCATCTACAGGTATTGCAGAAATATCGGTACCCGTTTCTCCACGTCCTGGAGAATCTTGTGTATATAATAAAGCACTTACATTTTTACGTTTTCCATTAATTAAAACTAATGTTCTACTTGGTCCCATGTTTCTAATTTCATAAGGATCTAATAAAGACGTAGCATCATTAACTGGTGTTTGTACTGTGTTAAATGATGGGATTCTAAATTGTAACGCTTTATCAAACGTTATTTGACCTGTAGAAGTAAGTTCTTTTACGCCTACAACATCAACAGGTAAAGGTGTGTCTTTATTACTTCTTGGTGCAGTACGTGAACCTACAAGAATAATTTCATCTAATTGTTCACCGTCACTTAAAGTAATATTAATTTTCGAGCGTCCATCAATTGACTCCTCTTTAGTTGAATATCCAACAAAACTGATTACAAGTGTTCCTGTAGTACTTGCGTTTATTGAGTAATTCCCATCAAAATCGGTTGTTGAACCATTTGATGTGCCTTTTTCCTGAATGTTTGCTCCAGGTAATGGTGAGCCTTCAGAATCAAAAATTGTACCTGATACGTTTAGTTGAGCAAAAGTAAATGCTGAACATAAAAGTAGTAATAGAGTGATTTTTTTCATTTAATTAGTTATTAAATTAGTATGAATGCAAACAAAATAAATATTTTTATTTGCGGTTTTACTTTAATAAGATAATCTGAATGTTTTTATACTCTTTTTTTTGTAACTTTTTTAAATTATAAATTGATTTTTGTTTAAAGTTCATATTTAAAGAACTGTAAATCTGATCATTTAAGTAGTTGAATTGATATAAATATAAAATGTAATTGACTTTATATTTAAAGTTTTATCTATTCTGTTGTAAAGGACTATTAGATGTCTAAACTATACTTTAAATAGTAAAAAGAACCATTAGCACCTAGTTGTGTAGCATCCCATAAACCTCCACTATCTGTGTATTTATTTTGTTTTGTTGGGTATATATTTAGTAAATTATTAACTCCAAATTGTAAATTGGCAGAATTATTTAATTGGTAATTAAGATGTAAATCTATTGAGATTTTAGGCTTGTAGATGTCTGTAGCAGCCTCTAATCTTTCTGCTTCTGAATTGTTAAAGTTAGATAGATCTTCTTGTATTTGCCAATCAATTAACGTAACCTTACTAAAATGTGTAAAACTTAATGATGTTTTTAGTTTTTTTATTTTGTAATTTATACTAAAATTAAACTTGCTGTTTGGTGCTGAAGCTAACAAAAAGTGCTGTTCTCTTTCACCGAAAAAAGTTTCTTTATCAAGCATTTTATTTTTTATTTTACTGATGCTCATATGATTAATATTTCCAGAAAAATCTAAAGAAATTGTACTGTTTTTAAAATCTTTTTTCCAATTGAGAACTACATCAACACCTTTGGTTTTGGTATCAACTCCATTGGCAAAGAACTGCACATTATCAACTCCAAAACCAAGTGATGAAGCATCGAAATTCCCACTTAAAATCACTCGATCCTTAATAGAAACAAAATACGCGTCTATTGTAGCGTTAAAATTAGAACTCAATTTTGTAGTAAAACCAGCACTAAAATTTCTTGCCTTTTCTTCTTTTAGTTTATCAATATCAAAGGACCTTGCAATAGGATTGTTATTGGCAATTAATAAAGATTCAGTTGGATTGTTTCCAATAAAGTTGGTGAACGTTAAGTTATAATAAATTTGAGCTAAAGATGGTGCTCTAAATCCAGTGCTAAAGGAACTACGAAGATTGAATTTTGGAGTTATTCTATACCTTGAAACTAATTTAAAGTTAAGTGTACTCCCGAAATCGCTATAAAACTCATAACGTAAAGCAGAACCAATCATAAATTTCTTAGAGAAATCGATTTCAGTATCTACATAAATACTAAGGTTAGATCTATTTCTATCAACTTCATTTTCTGGTGAGTATCCAGGGAAACCTTGAGAACCTCCAGGTCTAATAACACCATTATATGTATTGTAATTAGCAATAGGAGTTTGGGGAGTTATTACAGCCCCATTTATGTCATAAGCAGCGTAGGATGCTTCTTCTCCAGCAGAAATTTTATACTTATCTAATCTATATTCTAATCCTAATGCTATATTAAACCCATAAGATTTGGGTTTAAAATATTTAGAAAAGTCAATACTCGTTGTATTTTGTATCAATTGATGTCCGCCAGCATCAAACTCTGTAGGAGAGTGTTCTTCTAGGGTAGCATTTAAGGTGTGTTTTATAAAGTACTGGAAGTTGTTTCTTCCAAAAGTGTTATTAATATCTACATTCCAATTTCTAAAATTTGTAATTAACCCAAAGGAAAAAGAGTTGTCAGATATATTAGAAGTGATTAATGGATTAAATCCGTTTGGATAAATATCAAGTACATTTCTCTCACTATTAGATTTTCTTGTAAATGCAAATGCTTCCGTATTCTTATAATTAAAACCACCGTTAGCATATAATTTTGAATTCTTATAAATTGGAATTTCAGAATTAAAAAAAACACTAACATTTTTTACAGCCGCCTGTCCAAACTTTTCTCTACTACTAGTTCCAGGTCTTATCGTATTATTGGATGATAAAACTTCTGTAGTGAAATTTATAAAACCGTCTTTAGTGATTTTTACTCCATAGTTTAATGCTAATTTATACGTAAACCCATCTGCTGTATTAGGAAAAACATTATTAATTTTAGAATTATAAAATCCTGAAGTAGAGTATATTGATAGATTATCATCAGAGTCTTTTAAAACAATATTTATTACTCCTGCAATTGCATCAGACCCGTATTGTGCAGAAGCGCCATCTCTTAAGAGTTCTATCCTTTTTATTGCTGAAATAGGAATTGCATTTAAATCTGTACCAGAATTACCTCTTCCTCTTGTTCCATATAAATTGATTAGTGAAGCTTGATGTCTTCTTTTCCCATTGATTAAAACTAAAGTTTGATCTGGACCTAAACCTCTAATAGTCGCAGGATCAATATGATCTGCACCATCTGCGCCAGATTGTTTGGTGGCATTAAATGATGGAATAGCATGTTGTAAAAATTGATTAATATCGATTTGGCTGCTTTCTGTTGATGTTTTCTCTATATCAATAAAATCTATAGCTACAGGTGTGTCATTTGCAACTCTATTTTTATTTCTAGAGCCAACAATTCTTATTTCATCTAATTCTTGGCCAGACAATAAAATAATTCTATAAAACTTATTAGGTGTGAGTTTCAGTGTCTTAGAATTATGTCCTAAAAAACTAATAATTGTGTTGTTTTCTTTTTGTATTTCGAACTGAAAAGCACCATTTAGATCTGTAGTTGTTCCAAATAAAGAGACGGAGTCTTGAATTGTAGCTCCACTTAAAGGAAGATTGTCAGAACTTAAAACAACACCTCTTACCATAATTTTATCTAATTTAAAAATACTATCAATAGTTTTTCTTTTTAAAAGTGCAAGTGTTTTTTTATCTGAACGTTTTTTGTATGCAGTGTTTTTTCTTGAATATAATACGTAGTAATTATTCCCTAAATCATCAAAAAGGAAGGGTGTTAATTTTTGTAACAAAGTAATAGATTCTTCTAGCGATAAATTTAAAAAACCTTCTTCTTGAATTACTTTATTAGCTATTAAACTAGCTTCATAGGTAAAGAAAACTTGATGTGTATTGCTTATTTCATCTAGCATTACAGATAAAGGAATCGTTTTTTTTACTTTAATCTGGGCAGTTGTTGAATGGCCTGCTGAAAATATAAAAAAAAGTAATAAAATTTTTATGAATACTTTTTTTTGTTCCATTAGAGCGTAAATTCTATTTACTTTTTAATTATTATAAGTTTGTTTTCTTGTTTGGTAATTTTAACATCAACAGATTTTTCAATTGCTTTTATACAAATATCAATGTTTGCATTGGGCACAGCGCCCGTAATTACAATTTTTTTACTTTCCTCATCTTTAAAAACAATATCGAAACCATAAGTGTCTTCAATTTTCTCCATAGCATTTTCTAAAGAAAGATTTTCAAATAATAAAGAGCCGTCTTTCCAAGAAGTTTTTATGGTTGGATTAAAGATATTCTTATCTTCTAAGATTTCTCCTTTACTTGAAGAGTAAGAAATATAATTACCCGGAATCATTTTTTTATCCCCCCCATTTTTAAGTTTTAACCAAATGCTTCCTTCTTCTAAAAAAACTGCAGTTTTTTCTTTTTTACTATCTACATTAAAAGAAGTTCCATAAACCTCTATAGATAAGTCATCTGTTAAAACCCAGAATTTTGCATTCGTAACTATTTTTTTATCAATTTGAAAAAAAGCTTCACCATCTAGCCAAACTTTTCTGCTTTCATTTTTATAGTATGATAGGCTTGAGTTTGAATTTAAAGTCACATTACTACCGTCTTGCAGCTTTATATTTAAAATTTCTCCATAATTGGTTTTGTGAGTAATTTTAGCTGTAATATTCATAAAATAAACTCCAACAGAAATAAGTAGACCTATAGAGGCAGCGACGCCAAATGGTCGTAAATATCTTATTCTCTTCTTTTTTGCCGTAATGTTGGTTTTAATTTTAGACTCTAATTTCTTCCATTCAAATTCAACTTTTTCTTTAGTAACAAATTCTTTATTAAAAGAAATACCTAAAACAAGATCTTTTGCTTTGTCTAATAATTCTTTTTTATCTGGGTTGTTAGTAATCCAGTACTCCCAGAAGTTTATATCTGTAGCGTTTTTTTGCTCAGCCCAATTTTTAAAAGAAGTATCTTCTAAAAAGTCTGGTATGTTGTTATATTCTTTTTTAATCATAGCTAGATTGTATTATTATACTTATATAAGAATCTTTTCCATTTCTTATACTCTTAATTTTATGTTAAAGTCTATTTAAATAATTTTAAAATAGAAATTTCTTCTTTTAAACTTTTAATTGCTTTGTGAAGTGTGTTCACAACACTTTGGTAATTAATATCCATAATTTCTGAAATCTCTGTAGCTTTCAAACCGCTATAGTATTTCAAATAAATAGCTTCTTTTTGTCTTTTAGGTAACTTATTTAATAGTTTATATATGTTTTTTGTTCTAAAGTCCTCTGTCTCTTGCTCTATTATTAGCTCTTCTTTAGTAAATTTAATGTCTGCAATTATTTCTTCAGAAAAATCTGTAGACTTTATTTTCCTATTCTTTTTGATCACATTTAATAAAAAACGTTTGTAGGCGGTAAATAGGTAAGGAGAAATGGTGTCTAAATCGCTTAAATTTTCTCGATGCTCATATACGTATAAAAAGAAATCTTGTAAAGTATCTTCAGTAACAGAAACATCTTTTGATATTTTTAAGCCATAGCTATATAGTTGAGGGTAATACGTTTCAAAAAGTACAGAAAAAGCTTTTAAATCACCTTCTTTTAGTGATTTCCAAATAAATTTGTCTGTTAATTTAGTCATGTATAGTTTTGAAAGTAAATGAATTTTTACATAATACAAAAAAAAATGTTAGTTTTAATTGTTTTTTTTACAGATTATTAAATGGTCCCTAAAAAATAAGATTAAACTAATTTGTTAAGAACTATTTCCATTCCTTTTGTTGCCGTTTCTTTAATCACAGTTAAATTTTTAAAATAACTCTCTTCTATATTTGGATTAGGATCAATAAAATAAATTGGAATGCCTTGATTGCAATGATAAATTAGGTTTGCAGCAGGATATACTTGCAAAGAAGTGCCAATAATAAGTAGTATATCTGCCTTCTGAGTTATTTCTTCTGCGATACTTAAATTTGGTACAGCTTCACCAAACCAAACAATATGTGGGCGTAATTGACTGTTTTTATGGCACATATCACCAAGTTTTAAATTAATATCCCAATTATAAATTAATGATTCATTTTGTGTACTTCTTACTTTTCTTAATTCTCCATGCAAATGAATTACATTTTTGCTTCTTGCACGTTCGTGTAAATCATCAACATTTTGTGTAATAATGGTTACATCATAGGTCTCTTCAAGTTTTGTAAGCAATTTGTGCGCAATATTTGGTTCAACAGTTAATAATTGTTTTCTACGCTCATTATAAAACGTAAGTACTAATTCTGGATTTCGTTCCCAAGCTTCTGGAGTTGCAACATCATGAATACTATAACCTTCCCAAAGGCCATCAGCACCTCTAAACGTTTTAATTCCAGATTCAGCACTTATTCCTGCACCAGTTAAAACAACAATTTTCTTCATTTATTTCTAATAAAATTTTCCATTCTAAATATAGAATTAAATTTAAAACGATACACTATATTTGCACCACTTAAAAATGTATTATAATGAAAGCAGGAATTGTAGGATTGCCAAATGTTGGAAAATCAACTTTATTTAATTGTTTATCAAATGCAAAAGCACAAAGTGCAAACTTTCCTTTTTGTACTATAGAACCAAATATTGGAGTTGTAAATGTTCCAGATTCAAGATTACAGAAATTAGAAAAACTGGTAAATCCAGAGCGTGTAATGCCTGCAACAGTTGAGATTGTTGATATTGCTGGTTTAGTAAAAGGAGCAAGTAAAGGAGAAGGTCTTGGTAATAAGTTTTTAGCGAATATTCGTGAAACTGATGCTATTATTCATGTGTTGCGTTGTTTTGATGATGATAATATTATACATGTAGATGAAGGAATTGATCCTGTAAGAGATAAAGGGACAATTGATGTAGAATTGCAATTGAAAGATTTAGAGGCAATAGAAAAACGACTTGAGAAAGTTAAAAAAGCTTCAAGAACTGGTGATAAAGAGGCAACAAAAGAGTTTGATACTTTAACTAAAGTTGTAAATGGTTTAGAAGGTTTTAATTCTGTTCGTTCTATTGATTTATCAGAAGATGAAAGAGAATACTTAAAACCTTTACAATTATTAACAGACAAACCAATACTTTATGTTTGCAATGTTGATGACGCATCTGCTGTTTCTGGAAATGCGTATGTTGAGGCTGTAAAAGATGCTGTAAAAGATGAAAATGCAGAAATTATTATTTTAGCAGTTGCAACAGAAGCTGATATTACTGAATTAGAAGAATATGAAGAACGTCAAATGTTTTTAGAAGATTTAGGCTTGAAAGAACCTGGAGCATCAAAATTAATTCGTGCTGCATACAGATTATTAAATCTGCAAACCTACTTTACTGCAGGTGTTAAAGAGGTTAGAGCTTGGACAATAAATATAGGAGATACTGCTCCACAAGCTGCAGGAGTGATTCATACAGATTTTGAAAAAGGCTTTATTCGTGCTGAAGTTATTAAATATGAAGACTATGTTTTATATGGTACGGAAGCAAAAGTTCGTGATGCAGGAAAACTAGGTGTTGAAGGAAAAGAATATGTCGTTCAAGATGGAGATATGATGAATTTCCGTTTTAATGTGTAATTTTTTATAAAATTACTTGATTATTTGTTGATAACTATTCAGCAAGACTATTTTGTTTTTTCTGTCTAAATAGTATTTTAGCGTTCACCCAATACAAATTCATTTTATTAATGTCTGAACAAACTAAATATACCGAAGATAATATACGCTCACTCGATTGGAAGGAACATATTCGTTTGCGTCCTGGAATGTATATTGGAAAATTAGGAGACGGGTCTTCTCCAGATGATGGTATTTATATTTTGATTAAAGAAGTTCTTGACAACTCTATCGATGAGTATGTGATGGGAGCAGGAAAGACTATTGAAATAGCTGTTAAAGAAACTTCTGTAACTATTCGTGATTTTGGCCGTGGTATTCCACTTGGGAAAGTAGTGGATGTAGTTTCAAAGATGAATACTGGAGGAAAGTATGACTCTAAAGCATTTAAAAAATCTGTTGGTTTAAACGGAGTAGGTACTAAAGCTGTAAATGCGCTATCTTCATCATTTAAGGTTCAGTCAGTTAGAGATGATAAAACAACATTCGCTGAATTTGAAAAAGGAGTGCTTATCACTAAATCTGATATTGAAGTTTCTTCACTTAGAAAAGGAACAAAGGTTACTTTTACACCAGATTCTGAGATTTTCCAAAAGTATAAATTCCGAAGTGAATATATCATTAAAATGATAAAAAATTATGTCTATCTAAACATTGGATTGACAATTATTTTTAATGGTGAAAAATATTTTTCAGAAAACGGATTGAAAGATTTGTTAGACGAAAACATTGCTGATGAATCAAAAATGTTTCCAATAATTCATTTAATAGATGAAGACATTGAAGTCGCTATAACCTACAGTAAGGCTCAATATAGCGAAGAATATCATTCGTTTGTAAACGGTCAGCATACAACGCAAGGAGGTACACATCAAAATGCTTTTAGAGAAGGTATTGTTAAAACAATACGAGACTTTTTTGGTAAAAATTATGAAGCTTCTGATATTAGAAAATCTATTGTTTCTGCTGTGAGTATCAAAGTAATGGAGCCGATTTTTGAAAGTCAGACAAAAACAAAATTGGGTTCTACAGAAATGGGAGGAAATTTACCAACTGTTAGGACTTTTATTAGCGATTTCTTAAAAACTAGACTTGATAATTATTTACATAGAAACCCTAATACTGCTGAGAGTATTCAGCGTAAAATAATTCAAGCGGAGAAAGAGCGAAAAGAACTTTCTGGAATTAGAAAACTAGCCAAGGATAGAGCAAAGAAGGCAAGTCTTCACAATAAAAAATTAAGAGACTGTCGTGTGCATCTTGGCGACATGAAAAAAGATAATAGATTAGATACCTCTTTATTTATTACTGAGGGAGATTCAGCAAGTGGATCGATTACAAAATCTAGAAATGTAAATACGCAAGCAGTATTTAGTTTAAAAGGGAAACCTTTAAATTCTTATGGACTGAGTAAGAAAATTGTGTATGAAAATGAGGAATTTAATTTATTGCAATCTGCTTTAAACATTGAAGATGGTGTAGAAAACCTCCGTTACAATAATATTGTAATTGCTACCGATGCCGATGTAGATGGTATGCACATTCGATTGCTATTGATTACCTTTTTCTTACAGTTTTTCCCAGAACTCATTAAAAAAGGCCACTTATATATTCTGGAAACACCCCTTTTTAGAGTACGAGATAAAAAAGACACTTTTTATTGTTATTCTGAACAAGAGCGAAGAAATGCTATTAAAAAATTAAGAGGGAAACCTGAAATCACTCGATTTAAAGGTTTAGGTGAGATTAGTCCAAATGAATTTGTTCATTTTATTGGAAAAGATATTCGCTTAGATCCTGTAATGCTTGATAAAGAAATGACTATTGATAAATTATTAGAGTTCTATATGGGGAAAAACACTCCAGACAGACAAAAATTTATCATAGAAAACCTCAAAGTTGAATTAGATTTAGTTGAAGATTTATAATGCAAGAAGACACTAACGATCAAGAATTAAATAACGATATAACAAACCAAGGAGATACTCCTCAAGAGACGATTACTCGTGTTACAGGAATGTTTAAAGAATGGTTTTTAGATTACGCATCTTATGTAATCTTAGAACGTGCTGTTCCTGCTATTGATGATGGTTTTAAGCCAGTACAACGTAGAATTATGCATTCTATGAAAGATTTGGACGATGGTCGTTATAATAAAGTAGCAAATATTGTTGGTCATACTATGCAATATCACCCTCACGGTGATGCTAGTATTGCTGATGCTATGGTACAACTTGGTCAAAAAGAGCTGCTAATCGATATGCAGGGAAACTGGGGAAATACGCTTACTGGAGATAGAGCAGCAGCCTCAAGATATATTGAAGCGCGTTTGTCAAAATTTGCTTTAGAAGTTGTTTTTAACCCTAAGACAACTGAATGGAAACAATCATATGATGGTCGGAGAAAAGAACCGGTAGATTTACCAGTAAAATTCCCATTATTACTTGCCCAAGGTGCTGAAGGTATTGCAGTTGGGTTATCAACTAAAGTATTACCACACAATTTTATTGAACTGATAGACGCATCTATTAAGATATTGAAAGGCCGTAGTTTCACCTTAGTTCCTGATTTTTTGAATGGTGGGATTGCTGATGTATCTAATTATAAAGATGGTTTGCGAGGAGGAAAAGTTCGTGTGAGAGCAAAGATTTCTCAGTTAGATAAAAAGACATTAGTAATTACTGAAATTCCTTTTGGAACCACAACTAGTTCGTTGATTGATTCTATCTTGAAAGCCAATGAAAAAGGGAAAATTAAAATAAAAAAGATTGAAGATAATACAGCAGCAAATGTAGAGATATTAATACAATTGCCAAGTAATGTTTCTCCAGATAAAAGTATAGATGCTTTATATGCTTTTACAAATTGTGAGAGTTCAATTTCACCTTTAGGATGTATTATAGAAGATAATAAACCAATATTTATTGGTGTTACAGAAATGCTGAAACACTCTACGCATCATACAGTAGATTTATTAAAACAGGAACTTGAAATACAACTTGATGAATTAGAAGAACAGTGGCATTTTGCTTCGCTAGAACGTATATTTATTGAGAATAGAATTTATCGTGATATTGAAGAAGTAGAAACTTGGGATGGTGTTATCAAAGCAATTGATAAAGGATTAAAACCATTTACCACAGATTTAAAACGAGCAGTAACAGAAGAAGATATTGTTAGACTTACAGAAATTAGAATTAAAAAGATTTCTAAATTTGATATTGATAAGGCAAAGCAACATATAGAATCTCTTGAAGATAAAATTACAGTTGTTAAAAACCATCTGAATAATTTAATTGAGTACGCTATTGATTACTTCAAAAACCTTAAAACTAAATATGGAAAAGGTCGTGAGCGTAAAACTGAATTAAAAGCATTCGATGATATTGTTGCTAGTAAAGTAATTATCAGAAATACAAAACTGTATGTAAACAAAGAAGAAGGTTTTGTTGGAACGTCGTTACGTAAAGATGAATATCTTGGTGATTGTTCTGATATTGATGATATTATTGTCTTTAGAAAAGATGGTAAAATGTTAATTACAAAAGTTGACTCTAAAACGTTTGTAGGAAAAGACATTATCCATATTGCAATATTTAAAAAGGGAGATAAAAGAACGGTTTATAATATGATCTATCGTGATGGCCCAAGAGGTCCGTCACTAATGAAACGTTTTAATGTGACGTCAATTACACGTGATAAAGAATATGATTTAACTGCAGGAAATAAAGATTCTAGCGTTCATTATTTCACAGCCAATCCTAATGGTGAAGCAGAAACGGTAACCATATATTTACGTGCTGTAGGAAGCATTAAAAAATTGAAATGGGATATAGATTTCTCTGAGCTCTTGATTAAAGGGCGTAGTTCAAAAGGAAATAGAGTCACTAAATATGCCGTAAAGAAAATAGAGTTTAAAGAAAGTGGAATATCAACTTTAAAACCACGAAAAATTTGGTTTGATGATACTGTACAACGTTTAAATGTTGACAGTAGAGGAGAATTATTAGGTGAGTTTACTCCTGAAGATAGATTGCTAATTATCAATCAAAAAGGAATAGTAAAAACCATTACTCCAGATTTGTCAACGCATTTTGGCGATGATATGATAATTCTTGAGAAATGGATTCCAAACAAGCCAATTTCTGCTATTTACTTTGAAGGAGAAAAAGAACGTTATTATTTAAAGCGTTTTATGATAGACAATCCGAATAAAGAAGAATTATTTATTTCTGAACATTCAAAGTCTCAATTAGAATTTATTTCTACAGACTTCAGGCCAATGGGTGAAGTTGTTTTTTCAAAAAGAGATCTTGAAAACTTAGAAATAAATTTAGAAGAGTTTATTTCTATTAAAGGGATTAAATCACTTGGAAACCTGCTGACTATTGAAAAAATAAAGCAAGTAAATCATTTAGAGTCATTGCCTTACGACGCCCCGGAAATTGAACAAGTTGAAGTTATTATAGAAGAAATTGTTGAAAACAATCTTGAAGAGTTGGAATTAGAGGTGCCTCAAATAATCAAAGAAGTAGTAATCATAGAAAAAAGTATTCCAATAATTGATGAGAATAAAATAATACCAATCATTAAGCCAAAAATAAACAAAGTTGACGATGACGATCCTGGTCAAATAACGCTCTTTTAATAGATGAAAACAATTGGATTAATTGGAGGAATAACACCAGAATCAACGATTCTGTATTACAGAATTTTAAATGAATTATCCTCAAAGCAATTTGGTGGTTCTCATTCTTGTAAGTTGATTATTAATTCAGTTGATTTTGAAGAGATTGTAAAACTTCAAAAATCAGGTCGTTGGGATATTTTGAATACTATAATGGCTGATGCAGCCATTAGTTTAGAAAAAGCAGGAGCAAGTTATATTTTAATTTGTGCTAACACAATGCATTTAACAATTGATGCCGTTAGAGAATCTGTTCCGATTCCAATTGTTCATATTGCTGAGGCTACAGCAAAGCAGATTGTCCATAAAAAATTGAGTACGGTTGCATTATTAGGTACAAAATACACCATGGAGAATACTTTTTTTATTGATGTTTTAAAAAAACATGGTATCAAAACGATAATACCAGATGAAAATGATCGGCAAATTGTTCATGATGTTATTTATGATGAACTTTCTAAAGGTGTTTTAAATCCAGATTCGAAACAATCCTATTTAAAGATAATTCAAAAGTTAATTGATACTGGAGCAGAAGGGGTTATATTAGGTTGTACGGAAATTCCTCTATTGATATTGCAAGATGATGTAAATGTTCCTACTTTTGATACTACAACAATTCATGCTACTGAAGTTTTTAAACTAGCATTAAACGAATGAAATATTTTGCCAGCACACTTTTAAAGTTAGATTCTTTTTGGAATATATTTTTATATTCACTAATAATAGTATTTGTTGCTTGGATTATTTCAAGAATAGTTCGTTTTTTTATAACAAAATTGATTAAACATAAAGATCAAAAAAGAGCTAGAGACTATAGTACTACAAGTCTAAAATTCTTAATGAATTCGGTAACTTTTTTTGCTGGTATAGTAGCGATATTGGTAATAATTTTTACCGTTCCAGTTTTTAGAGCAAAAGCTACACTTATTTTTTCTGGAGCTGGAATTCTAGCTGCAATTCTTGGTTTCGCAGCACAAGCAGCAATATCAAATTTAATTGCTGGAGTATTTATTGTTATTTTCAAACCATTTAGAGTTGGCGATTTTATTAGACTGGATGAAAGTAGGTTAGGAATTGTTGAAGACATCACATTGAGGCATACAGTAATTAATAACTTTGAAAATAAGAAACTAATCATTCCGAACTCTGTAATTAGTACAGAATCAATACTAAACAATACTATTGATGATTCTAAAGTGCTCAGTTTTAATAATTTTAAGATTGATTTATATGCTGATATTGATCTTGCTAGAAAAATTATACAAGAAGAATCTCAAAAATTAGAATTCACTATAGATAATCCTGAAAGTAGAATATCTAAAAAGAAAGATGAAATTGATGTTAGGGTTATATCTACTATGGATAGTAGTATTCATTTACGTGCGTATGTTTGGATAAATGAGCCATTTGAAGAATACCGAAACCGAGCAATTTTGACAGAAGAAGTCCACAAAAGATTCATTAACGAAGGTGTTGAAATGCCTAAAGAAATGCGTAGAATTTTTAAAAGTTAAATCTATTTACTATGAAGAAAATCATTTCAATTATTATACTAGCATTCACTATAACTTTGAATGCTCAAGTAGAAAACAACTCTTTGCTTACCATAGATCAAATAATGCAAGCTGAGAAGTTTATTGGATACGCTCCAACTGATATTTTTTGGAGTGCAGACAGTAAAACTATTTATTTTAATTGGAACCCTAAGAATGAGCCAATTTCAACATTACATAAGTATAGTTTATATTTAAAGAAAATATCTCCAGTAAGTGCAGAGGAAGAAATGAATTTGACAA